>ERZ650309.500-NODE-500-length-19318-cov-5.417069_pt1 | contig 19318 bp, 20 predicted proteins | sample MGYA00376245_ERZ650309 | MGnify/ENA primary metagenome ERZ650309 (study PRJEB26733, sample SAMN07839294) | wastewater metagenome | biome: urban; feature: wastewater treatment plant; material: waste water | place: USA: North Carolina | collected 2016-04-26 ...
GCACCCGCGAACAAGACCGCGCCGCCCGCATCGAATACGAACGCGCACTCAACCATCAAGAAATCAACGACGAAAACACCCTCGCCGAACACGCCAAGCGGGCCCGAACGGAACGCGAAACCCGTAAAGCCCGCGAGCGACCCAGCCCACCAGAGGACAGCGAACCACCGCCATTCTGAGGTATCTGGTTGCCCTCCCTGTTAATGGGAGAAACGCTGTTCTCATCGGATCGGTCCTGCTAGACCTGAACCGAGAATCCTGCTCGCATGTGAGGACGGTCCGCCTGATGACGCTGGAAGACACCGACGAAATCCGTCAGATCGAAGCTGTCGCCGTCCCGACGCGGTTCGCCCGCGGATGGCACTGCCTGGGCCTGACCAGAGACCTCGGAGATGGAAAGCCGCACGCAATCAAGGCTTTCGGGCAGAAGTTGGTGGTGTTTCGGAGTAGCGACGGCCGACTCAATGTGCTGGACGGTTACTGCAGGCACATGGGTGGCGACCTCAGTCAGGGCACGGTCAAAGGTGATGAGATCGCGTGCCCGTTCCACGACTGGCGTTGGGGCGGTGACGGACGCTGCAAAAAGGTGCCGTACGCCAAACGCACGCCACGGCTGGCGCGTACCGCGACGTGGACGACGTTGGAGCAGGACGGCATGTTGTTCGTCTGGAATGACCCTGAAGGCAATCCGCCGCCCGAGAGCGTGACGATTCCACGGATCGAGGGAGTCGGCCATGCTGAGTGGACCGAATGGCATTGGTACACAACGGTTGTCAACATCAACTGCCGCGAGATCATCGACAATGTCGTGGACATGGCGCACTTCTTCTACATCCACGGTTCGTTGCCGACGCATTTCAAGAACATCTTCGAAGGTCACGTCGCGACGCAGTACATGAACAGCGCAGGCCGTGCGGATCTGCAAGGTAGTGAGAACACGCGGATGCTCGGTACGACGTCGGTGGCATCGTATTACGGGCCGTCGTTCATGATCGATGACCTGACCTATCACTACACCGATGGTGATCAGAGCACCGTCCTGATCAACTGTCACTATCCGATCGACGCGAATTCCTTTGTGCTGCAATATGGAATTATCGTCAAGAAGTCCGCGGACTTGCCGGCGGACGTGGCCATGGCGACGGCGATCTCGTTGGGCGACTGGGTGAAAATGGGCTTTGAGCAGGACGTCGAGATCTGGCGGAACAAGGCCCGCATCGACAATCCGCTGCTGGTCGAGGAGGACGGGCCGGTCTACCAATTGCGTCGCTGGTACGAACAGTTCTACATCGACGCCGCGGACGTGGCACCTGACATGGTGGACCGCTTCGAATACGAGCTGGATACCACCAGCCCGCGGGAGGCCTGGATCAAGGAAGTCGAGGCAAACTTGGCCGCGCAAACGGCGGAGTCGGTCTGATGGCTGTCCGTTCCGATAATCGGTTGGCCGACATGCCGATGGTGCCGGTTGCCTGTCGTGTCTGTGGCGCAGAGGTTTTGGCGAGGAAAGGCAGTTGGCAGCAGACCAGCGTGCAGTGGAACGCGCGGTCCACCGGATTGTGTGAGGAGCGCGCTCGCGCAGCGCAGCTACCGGGTCGGGTGTTCCTGGTATGCGGCGCGTTGAGGGAGTCCATCAAGGCCGCGGCGGAGGCTGGGAAACTGAGAATCGTCGACGACATGGCACCATAGCCCGATGAGTTCAGAGCGCAGAGTCGCGGTCGTGACCGGGGCCAGCCGGGGAGCAGGCAAAGGCATTGCTGCGGCATTGGTGGTTGACGGTTGGACGGTGTACCTCACGGGGCGCACCGTGGTCGATCCGGGCGACGGTGGGATCGCGGTCCAGGTGGATCACCGAGACGACGAGGCAGTGGGCGCGCTGTTCAAAAAGGTTGCAGACGAAGCTGGCCGGCTGGATCTTCTGGTCAACAACGCCGCGGTGGTCCATGACAATTTGGTCGACCCGAAGCCGTTCTGGGAGAAGCCGATTGGACTGGGGGATGTGCTCGACGTCGGTCTGAGGTCGTCGTACGTCGCATCGTGGTATGCGGCGCCGCTACTGACTCAGCAGGACCGTGGACTGATCGCGTTCACGTCCTCACCGGGTTCGGTCTGTTACATGCACGGTCCGGCGTACGGCGCACAGAAGGCCGGGGTGGACAAGATGGCGGCGGACATGGCGGTTGATTTTCATGGCACCGGGGTATCAACGCTGTCAATCTGGATGGGCATTCTTCTGACCGACAGGTTCAAGGCAGCCTTCGACCCTGAGATGCTGGTCAAAGCCGCTGGAAACTTCGAAACCCCGGAATTCACGGGCCATGTCATCAACGCGTTGTTCCATGATCCGAATCTCGGCGACATCAGCGGACAGACACTGATCGCCGCTGAAGAGGCCCAGCGCTACGGCATCACCGACGTCGAAGGCCGGACGCCGCCGTCTCATCGCGCGATGCTCGGTGACCCGAGGGTCCCCAGCGACGTAGTCGTGCGCTGAGTGGGGCCTCGACGCTGAAGTCAGCCCGCGCAGATCAGCGGAGCTTGCGGAACCGCAGGAACCGCCACAGATACCGCGGTGCGCCGCGCAGCGGAATCGCCTGTGGCCAGCCGGTCGGGCGGAAGTAGGCGTCAGTGCCGCCGTCGACGAAGATGATGCTGCCGCAAAGAAATTCGGCCGCATCAGACAGCATGAACACGATCCAGTCGGCGAGATGTCCGGGGTCGCCGAAACCGCCGGTGGGTATCGGAAAATTGCGGACGGCTTTGCCTTCTCGCGGTGAGTCGAGCTGGGCTTGCAACAGCGGTGTCATGATGGCGCCGGGCGCCAGCGCGTTGAGTCGGATACCTTTGCCTGCCCATTCGGGCGTAACGGCGCTGCGGCGTACCCATCGGCTCACTGCGATTTTGGAACCTGCGTACATGATCGCCGAGGCGCCGGGGCCGAACAGGCGGGTGGATCGCGTTGCCTTATCCGCGTCCCCGGCCAACAGTGCGCGTACTGTCCGGCTGGGTACACCGGGCGTCGTGGTTGTGGAGTTGCTGGCCAGGACAACGACTTTCGCATTGCCGGCTGTCGCCATCGCAGGTCGCCACGCCGTCAGCAGTTCGACCACCCCGAGGTAGTTGATCTGCGCGATGAGCCGGGCCCGGTCAGCTCCCGCGCCAGGGCCGATGCCGGCAGCCATGACCGCACCGTCGAGTCGGTTTTCGCTGAGTTCCAACACCCGCGAGCCTGCCGCGCGTCGTCCCTCGGGGGTCGACAGGTCGGCGATGACGTCCGCGTCTTTGAGGTCGACGCCGATCACAGTGTGTCCGAGGGCACGCAGGCGTTCGGCCGCCTGGGCGCCCATCCCGGACGCCGATCCTGTCACTGCGAAGGTACCGATGATGATCTCCTGGTTGGTCAGTGTGGAAGCAACTGGCTCAGAGCCTGACATACCTCACGACGGGCGGTTTGGGTCAGGTCGAGGACGGGCATGGTGAGGAAACCGTGAATGGCGCCCGGGTAGTGCAATACCGCGATCGGCACCCCGGCGTTGTGCAGTGCACTCCCGTACGCCAGCGCTTCGTCGCGAAGTGGATCGTAGCCCGCGACGGCGATCACGGCCGGCGGCAGATCGTCGACATGTGCGGATAGTGGTGCGGCGTAAGGATTTTCTCGATCGGGAAGCGACGGGACGTACTGATCCCAGAACCATTTCATGGCCGCTGTGGTGTTGTAGTAGCCCGAGGCGAACGCCCGGTATGAGTCGGTGGTGAAGTCGGCGGCCAACACGGGGTAGACCAGAAGCTGGGCGGCCACCGGGGCACCGCCGCGGTCGCGGGTCATCAGTGCGGTGACGGCGGCGAGATTGCCCCCGGCGCTGTCCCCGCCGACGACGAGTCGGGCGGGATCGCCACCGAGTTCGGCCGCATGCGCGGCGGCCCATTGCGTCACGGCGTAGACATCTTCCGCGCCCGCCGGCCACGGATGCTCGGGTGCAAGCCGGTAATCAACCGAAATGACAACGGCGGGAAGCAGATTGGCCACGCTGCGGCAGAGCCCGTCGTGGGTGTCCAGATCGCAGAAGACGAATCCGCCGCCGTGGGCGTAGACCAGGATCGGCAGGTGAGCGGAAGCGGTCGGGCGATAGATCCGGACCGGGATTCCGGCGACAACCGTGTCGGTGACAGAGCTGACCGGTTCTGGAGACGGATTAGGAACGTAGCGGGCGCGGAAAGCCATCCGGGCTTGCGCACCCGTCATCGAGGTGACATCGGGGAACGACGCGTCGAGGGTGGGGAGCAGCGCCGCGATCTGCGGGTCGAGGCTCACGCGTACTGCAGTGCCGATCCCATACGCAGCGGACGCATCGGCTGAAGGGTCGGGGCGACTCGCGCCGGGCCGTCTTCGGCGTTACGCCAGATGCCCATTGCCGTCATCCGGACGGGTGCGGTCAGGCGGTCGAAGGCCATCCGGTTCATCGGTCCGCAGACCGACACGGCGGCGACGGCTTCGCCGGGGCGGCCGATAGGTGCTGCGACACAACCGAATCCGGGAACGGACTCCTCGCGCTCGATGGCGACACCGTGGGCACGGACCTTGGCGAGCTCGGCGGTCAGCTGGGCTTGGTTGGTGATCGAGTACTTGGTCTTGCGGCTCATCAGGTCGACCTCGGAATCCTGGTTGTAGGCCAGGATCGCCTTGCCGACGGCGGTACAGTGCGCCGGCTGACGCCCGCCCACGCGTGAGGGCAGCACTGTCATCAAGCCGTTGCCGACCTTTTCCAGATAGACGACATCACTGCCGTCGAGCACTGCGAGGTGGACGACAAGTCCGGTGGCGCGGTGCAGTTCGTGCAGCAACGGTCCGGCGGCGCGGTGCATCCGGTCCTGGTGCACGGCCAGCGAGCCGAGTTCGACGAGCCGCATCCCGAGTTCGTAGTCGCGACCGCTGCGACGCAGGAACCGCAATTGGACCAAGCGTTCGAGCATGCGGTGGGCAGACGAGCGCGGCAGGCCGGTTCGACGGACGATCTGCGCGAGGGTGAGGCGACCGGGGCCCTCGAAGGCGTCGAGGACCAGGGAAATCCGGTCGATGACGGCGCTGGGGGTGTTCGTTTCGAGTGCTGCGGTCATGGTCGTCTCCACACTGACTTCGTTGCTTGCAGGCATATGACTATTAGTAATATGCCTGTTTGTATCACAACGGCTGGCTGATTGTCATCCAAATCACGCAAAAGCGCCCCGAATATATGCATGACAAAACGGTCCCGCACGCTGGGTGTGGGACCGTTTTGCCTGGTAGATATGGGTTAGATCATGCCTCGAAGGGCTCCTTGCGGGTCGACGCCGAAGGAGCTCAAGGCCGATGCGTGGTAGGTCGTGCCTGGGGTGTGGATCGCGTTGGCCAGGCCGGCGTGGGCGTCGCGCCAGTACCGCTGCAATGGCTTGTCCATCCGAAGGGCGTTGCCGCCCGAGCGGGCCATGATCTGATCGACCGCGCCGACTGCGCGCCAGACGGCCCGGATCTGGGTTCGACGGCCTGCGGCTCGGTCCTCGAAGGACACCTGCGGACCGGACTCCACCATGGTGTAGATGCGGTCGACATTGGCGAGCAGTTCCTGCCGGGCGGCATTGATATCCGCGGCCGCCTCGCCGATGGCGTACATGACGTAGGGGTCGTCTTTGACCGCGACGCCACTGGAGTTCACCCGGCTGCGCTGATAATCCAGGTGCGCGGCCAGCGCGCCTTCGGCGATGCCGATGACCGCAGATGAGATGCCGAGCGGGAACATCGTCGACCACGGCATCAGATACAGCGTCGAGGTCATGCCGGCCTCGATCTGGGCGCGCCCGTCCATCACCTTGGTCGCATCCATCGTGCGATACGTCGGTACGAACGCATCTTTGACGATGACGTCTTTGGAGCCGGTCCCGCGCAACCCCACCACATTCCACGAGTCCTGGACGATTTCGTAGTCCTTGCGCGGCAGCACCATATGCAGCATCTGCGGAGGCATCACCGGTGCACCGTTGTCGTCGCCGAGCATGGCGCCCAGGAAGATCCAGTCGCAGTGGTCGGTGCCGGAGCTGAATTGCCAACGGCCGTTGAAGATATAGCCGCCATCGACGGGGCGGGCCACACCCTGCGGTGCGTACGGCGAGGCGACCCACGTGTTGTGATCGGTAGCCCAGATCTCGGCGGCCACCTTCGGATCGGCATACGCGAGTTGATACGGATGCACACCCACCACGCCGTTGATCCAGCCGGCCGCCGGATCCAGTGCGGCAGTGGCCATCACGGTTTCGGCGAACTCGCGCGGATGCACTTCCAGGCCGCCGTACTGCTTCGGCTGCAGCAGCCGGATGTTGCCGGCATCCTTCATCAGCTGCACGGTGTCGTCGGGCAGTTGGCCCAACTTCTCTGCCTCCCAGGCCTGTTCGCGAAGTTGATCGGCGATGTCACCAAGTTTGTCGAGTACCCGCTGGGTCATCTGATGGTCCTCACTCGTGTAGGGGCGCAATGATGGTTTACCGCAGTCAGGGGTCCTCGGGTGCCAGTTCCGTCCGTTCATCGGGATATGCGCTACTGCGGACCGAACTTCGGGATTAGCTTCTCAATTGTGAGCAGCGCAGAACAGGTTGACGTCGTTGTCGTGGGTGCCGGGTTCGCCGGTCTATACGCCCTGCACAAGCTGCGGTCGGAAGGACACTCGATGGTGGTCTTCGAGGCGGCACCCGATGTGGGTGGCACCTGGTATCACAACCGCTATCCCGGCGCCCGGTGCGACGTCGAAAGCGTCGACTACTGTTACTCGTTCTCCGATGAGCTGCAACAGGACTGGACCTGGACCGAGAAGTACGCGACCCAGGCCGAGATCCTGCGCTACATCAACCACGTCGCCGATCGGTTCGATCTGCGTCGCGACATCCGGTTGAACACCCGAGTGGTTTCGGCGGTGCTCGACGAGCAGCAGCTCCGCTGGACGATCACCACAGACGGCGGCGACACCGTCAGTGCACGCTTCTGCGTGATGGCGACCGGAGCGCTGTCCGAGCCGCTGCTTCCCGACATTCCGGGCGTTGCGACCTTCGCCGGCGAGACCTACCACACCGCAAACTGGCCGCACGACGGCGTCGACTTCACCGGCAAACGGGTGGCTGTCATCGGCACCGGATCGTCAGGCATCCAGACGGTGCCGCTGGTGGCCGAACAGGCTGCCGAACTCGTTGTCTTCCAACGCACTCCGAACTTCTCGGTACCGGCGCGCAACGAGCCGCTGTCGGCCGAGCGTGTGGCCGACGTCAAGGCGGCCTACGGCGAACGTCGGCGCTTGTCGTGGCGAAGCGGTGGCGGCTCGCCGCATCTCGCCCACCCGAAATTGACCATGGAGCTGTCCGACGACGAGCGCCGCGCCGAGTTCGAAAAGCGTTGGCAGCAGGGTGGAGTGCTGTTCAGCAAGACCTTCACCGACCAGATGGTCGACCCGGTGGCCAACGCTGAAGCCAAGAAGTTCTACGACGAGAAGATCCGGGCCCTCATCGACGATCCGGCCGTCGCGGACATGCTCATACCCAACGACCATCCGATCGGAACGAAGCGAATCTGCACCGACAGCAACTACTTTCAGACCTTCAACCGGTCCAACGTCACACTGGTCAGCGTCCGCAGTACCCCGATCGAACAGATCGACGCGACGGGAATCACCACCACTGATGCCCGATTCGACCTTGACGCCATCATTTTCGCCACCGGCTTCGATGCCTTGACCGGAGCGCTCGCGCGCATCGACGTCGTGGGCCGGGGCGGTGAAAAACTCAAGGACAACTGGGCGAACGGGCCACGTAGCTATCTCGGGTTGGGTGTCGACGGCTTCCCGAACATGTTCATGGTCTCGGGTCCGGGTGCGCCGGCGGTGCTGGCGAACATGGTGCTGCACGCCGAGGCGCATGTGAACTGGATCGCCGATGCCATCGCCTACCTGGACTCGCACGACTGCGTCGCCATCGAAGCGACCGAGGACGCCGTCGACGGCTGGGGTGCCGAGTTGGCCCGCCGCGCGGACCAGACCCTGTTCACCAAAGCCAATTCCTGGTACCTGGGCGCGAATGTTCCCGGCAAGCCAAGGGTATTCATGCTCTTCATCGGCGGGTTCGCGGTCTACAACGACATCTGCGCCGAAGTCGCCGCGGCCGGATACAAGGGGTTCGACCTCACCAAGGCGTCCTGATGTCGGGACTGGCGGGCAAAGTTGTCGTCGTCACCGGCGCCGCCAGGGGCACCGGTCGCACCCACTGTGAGCGGTTCGCCGACGAGGGGGCCGACGTCATCGCACTCGACATCGACTCGGCCGCAGCGGAGTTGGCCACAGTGGCTGCGGCAGTCCAGGCCCGCGGTCGACGTTGCGTTGTTGGGTCGGCCGATGTCTCGTCGTTCGATGAGGTGAACAGGGCGGTGGAGGCCGGCGTCGGCGAACTCGGCCGGCTGGACGTAGTGGTGGCCAACGCCGGCGTCCATTCCGCCTCGGTACCGTCGTGGGAGGTCACGGCGGAGGATTGGCAGCGGATCATCGGCGTCAATCTCACCGGGGTGTGGCACACCGTCAAAGCCTGCGTCCCGCATTTCAGCGCAGCAGGCGGGTCGGTGGTGATCATCAGTTCCACCAATGGACTTCGCGGGACAGCGAACACGGCGCCGTACACGTCAAGTAAACACGCGGTGGTCGGACTGGCACGCACTCTGGCCAATGAGTTGGGGCCCAAGCGAATTCGGGTCAACACCGTCCACCCCGGGGCAGTGGGCACCGCGATGGTGCTCAACGAAGCCACGTTCAGGCGCATCAGGCCTGATCTGGAGAACCCGACAGCCCAGGACGTCGCCGAGATTCTCTCCGCGCGTAACCTGTTGCCCGTGCCGTGGGTGGATCCGGTCGACGTCAGTAACGCTGCGGTGTTCCTGGCGTCGGACGAAGCACGCTACATCACCGGCACCCAACTTGTGGTCGATGCGGGACTGACCCAGAAGGCCTGAGAGGAACTGCCCATGACGGAGCCGAGTGAGATGAAGCTAGGCCTTTCCACCCCCGTCGTGATGCAGATTCCCGGTGTGGCGTCGGCGTGGGAATCATCGGGTACCGCAGCTGATCTGGCGTTGGTGGCGCGTGCCGCCGATGACTTGGGCTACGACTTCCTGACCTGTGCCGAGCACGTCGTGGTGCCCGCGGTCGATGCGGCAACCCGTGGTGACACCTACTGGGATCCGGTGGCCACCTTGGGGTTTCTGGCGGCCCAGACCTCGCGGATCCGGCTGGCGACATCGGTGGTGGTGTTGGGTTACCACCACCCGCTCAAAATCGCCAAGCAATACGGGACCCTCGATCGGCTGAGTTCAGGGCGGGTGGTACTCGGTGTCGGCGTGGGGTCGTTGGAGGCGGAATTCTCTTTGCTCGAAGCGCCTTTCGTCGATCGCGGGGCCCGCGGGGATGACGCCATGCGCGCATTGCGGGCAGCGCTGGGGCAGCGTGAACCGGCGTATGACGGTGAATTCTACCGGTTTTCAGGTATGTCGGTGAATCCGTGGGCACAGCAGTCACATCTGCCGATGTGGGTCGGTGGACGGACGCGACGGTCGCTGCGGCGCGCTGTCGAGCTCGCCGAGGGGTGGATGCCGTTCGCCCTCGGCCGTGACGAGTTGCAGTCGATGCTCGAAAGTATCGAATTACCAGAAGGTTTCGAGGTCGTGCTGTCGACCGGGCGAGCGTTGGACCCGACCGGGGATCCGGACGGTACCCGCCGCGTACTGGACGGTTTACGCGAGGCCGGCGCCACCTCGGCCACCTGCACGGTCGCGTCGCGATCGGCCGCGCATTACTGCGATCAACTTGTCGCACTTCGCGAGTTGGCCCCATGACTTCGTGAGAAACCCGCCCCGGTGGCCATCCCGCGGGCCTTCGTCAGCGCTGCAGGAAGCCCAGCACCGTCTGTTCGAAGGCCTCTTTGGCCTCGATCATCGCCCAGTGCCCGCAGTTCGGGAACACATGCAGTTCGGCATTAGCGATGGTGCGCATCGGGATCAGTGCCATGTCCAGTGGACTCACGCGGTCGTCGCGACCCCACGTCAAGAGCGTCGGGGCCTTGACCTTGTGCATCTGGGCCCACGGCTGCGGGGGTGCGTCGGCAGAGCGCATGAACTTCATCATCATGTTGAACGCGGCCTTGCCGTACATCCGTCGAGCTGATTCGAGCGTCTCGGGATCGCTGGCCAGTTGCAGGCGCTCTTCGATGAGTTCTTCGGTGACGATCTTCTGGTCGTAGACCATCGAGTTGAGCCAGTCGATCAGGCGTTGGCGGGTCGGGTCCTCGGTGAATTCCTGCAACAGCCTGATGCCTTCGCTCGGGCCGGGGCTGAAAATGTTGGTGCCGATGCCGCCGATGGTGACCAGCTTGCCGATGCGGTCCGGATTGTTGATGGCAAAGGTGATGCCCACGGCGCCGCCCATGGAGTTGCCGACCACATCGACCTTGTCGACACCGACGGCGTCGAGGAACGGTACGACGGCGGTCTGCGCGTCGATCATCGGGTGGCCGCCGAAGTCGTCGCTCACGCCGAAGCCGGGGAACTCCAGAATCAGGCACCGGAAGTGCTCGGCGAAGCTCGGCAGGATGCCGCGGAAGTTGCGCCAGCCGGTGACCCCGGGACCGGATCCGTGCAGGAAGAGCACCACGGGGCCGCTTCCTTCGTCGTAGTAACGCAGGGTTCCGCGATCGGTCTGGACTTCCTTGATGTCGGCCATGCGATTCAACGTACGGGGCGAGGACAACCGCCTCGAGACCACCTCCCATATGGTGGGCGGGTGACTGCGCCCGATTCGGCGCGCCCACTGGCGGGCGTGCGCATCATCGAGATCTCCAGTTTTGTTGCCGTGCCCCTGGCCGGTATGACGCTGAACCAGCTCGGTGCCGAGGTCATCCGGGTCGATCCGGTCGGTGGGGCAGCGGACTATCACCGGTGGCCGGTGACCGATGACGGCGAAAGCATCTACTGGGCAGGCCTGAACAAGGGCAAGCGGTCGGTCGCGGTGGATATGCGTTCGGACGAAGGTCGGCAGCTGGTAACCCGGTTGATCGCCGAAGCTGGGGTTCTCATCACCAATGTGGCTGGGCGCCAATGGCATTCTTATGAAACGTTGGCTGCGCTACGACCCGACCTGATCCATGTCGAGGTGTCCGGCCGCGCTGACGGCGGTACCGGCGTCGACTACACGGTCAACGCGGGCCTCGGGTTCCCGTTGGTTACCGGCCCGGCGGGCCTCGACACCCCGGTCAACCATGTGCTGCCGGCGTGGGACGTCGCGTGCGGTCTGTATGTGGCACTGGCGATCACGGCCGCGTTGCGGCACCGCGATGCCACGGGACAGGGGCAGCGGGTGAGCATTCCGTTGGAGAATGTCGCGTTGGCCACCGCGGGCAACCTGAGTTTTCTGACCGAGGTCATGATCAACGGGGTAGCGCGGGAGCGGATCGGCAACTCGTTGTTCGGCCAGTACGGTCAGCAGTTCATCAGCGCCGACGGAGCGGCCTTCATGATCGTGGCTCTGACCGGTCGGCACTTCAAGGATCTGACGGAAGTCACGGGAACCGCGAAAGCCGTTACTGCACTGTCGGAATCCCTGGGCGCGGATTTCACCGACGAGGGGCAGCGGTATCACCACCGGGACGCATTGACCGGACTGTTCACGGTCTGGTTCACCTCGCACACAGCCGACGAGATCAGTGCAGCGCTCGGTGCCACCTCGATCCTGTGGGAGCGCTACCGCGATTTCGCCGAGGCGGCGGCCAGTACGAAAGTCACGGACAACCCGCTGTTCACCGAACTGGACCAGCCACGGATCGGTCGTTACCGCGCACCGGGGCTGCCGTTGCAGATCGACGGTCACTACCCGGCAGCGCAGGCGTCGCCCGCGTTGGGCGACCACACCACGGCGGTGCTGGGCGAACTCGGGCTTTCAAACGCTGAGATTGCCCGGCTGACGGAATCGGGCACCGTGGCATGACGGTGCTGCCCGGGCTACTCGAGGTCGCGCCCAAGGCCGACAACTGGGTCGGCGCCGCCGGGGGACCTGAAGGCAAGCGCGCCTTCGGCGGGTTGCTCATGGCGCAGAGCCTGGCGGCCGCCTGCCAGACGGTCGATGCGCAGAAGCGGCCGACGGCGATGCACCTTCAGTACCTGCGTGGGGGAGACGCCGGCGAAGCCACCGACTACACGGTTACCGCGGTGTATGACGGCAGGACCGCGGCTTCGCGCCGCGTGGAGTCCTACCAGTCGGGCCGCCTGCTGACGACGGCCTCGGTCCTGTACACGACAGATCTCGCCGGTCCCGAACATGGGCAATTGGCCACGGTGCCAGGCGATCCCGAAGCGTTGCCGCGGACAGGCCCGCCGGGGCCGGCGCCGGCCGTGCCGCTCGACGAACTCGACATCCGGATCGTCGATGACAGGTCGTCGGGGGAGTTCGTCCGGCGTATGTGGTGGCGGGTGACCGTGCCGGTGCCGTCAGAACAGTTGTGGCACATGCTGATTGCGGCATACGTGACGGATCTGTACGGAATCGATCCGGCGCTGCAGGTGCACGGGCATTCGATGCAGGCTCGCACGCACCGCAGCGGCACCACCGATTTTTCGATCTGGTTCCACCATCCGATCCACGCGGATCGATGGAACGTGTTCGAGTCACGTTCGCCGGCAACGGGACGCGGTCGCGGGGTGATCACGGGCCGGTTGATCGGTGCCGACGGGACGGTGGCGGCGACGCTGGTGCAGGAGGGCCTCATCGCCGACCGCGACTGACGGGAAGCTCGGTCGACATTTGATGATTTGCTGTACGTTCAGGGACGACCTTCTACAAGGAGATATCACATGGCATTTTCAGCAGCCCGCTCGATGACGATCGGCGCTGTCGCCGCGACATTGCTCGGTACGGCGATGGCCGTCACCCCCGTCGCCAGTGCAGGTGAGCCGTGCGCGGCGAGCACCGGCGCCAGCATCGCCAGTGGTGTGCTCGGCGCACTGGGCGGTTACCTGGATGGGCACCCCGAAGCCGACAAGGTGATCACCGCCGCAGGCAACCAGGGGCCGGGTGCGGCGAAGAACTCGCTGACCGCCTATTTCGCCACGCATCCGCAGCAGATGATCGAGTTGAAGGGCATCGCCGATCCGCTGCTGAACTTCAAGCGCCAGTGCAACATCTCGATGACCGCCGGCCAGCTCGCGACACTGATTCAGTCCTTCGGCTGACCTCAGATGATGAACGGCGCGCAGGCACTCATCAGGACGTTGGTGAGTGCCGGCGTCGACGTGTGTTTCGGCAATCCCGGAACCAGCGAGATGCATTTCGTTGCAGCGCTGGACTCGGTACCGGAGATGCGTGGTGTGCTGTGCCTGTTCGAGGGCGTGGTCACGGGTGCGGCCGACGGCTATGCACGCATGGCCGAGCACCCGGCCGCGACTTTGCTGCACCTGGGGCCGGGGCTCGGCAACGGCTTGGCGAATCTGCACAACGCCCGCCGCGCAGCGTCACCGATGGTCAACGTCGTCGGCGACCATGCGCTCGGGCACAAGAAGTACGACGCGCCGCTGGAATCTGACATCGAGGCGTCCGCCGGAACGGTTTCGGGGTGGGTCCGTCGTTGTGTGGACACCGCCGCCCTGGCCGCAGATGCACTCGCTGCGGTCGAAGCGGCCCGAGCCGGCCAGGTGGCCACGCTGATCTTGCCTGCCGACGTGTCGTGGAGCGAGGGTGCAGCACCACAGGAACCGGCCGGCGCACCGGCGGAACGCGCGGAGTTCGACTATCGTGCGGGACTGGACCCTGCCGAGCACCCGCTGCACGAGATCGTCGACGCCGATGGCGCCCGCGATGTCTTCGGCCCGCAGACCGTCGTACTCATCGGCGGTCCCGTATGTCGGGAGCGGGGCCTGCGAGCCGTCAGCCGGATCGCCGCCGCAACCGGGGCAAAGGTTCTGGTCGAGACGTTCCCGGCGCGCGTCGAGCGTGGTGCCGGACTGCCGACGTTCGAGCGTCTGGCATATCTGGCCGAAGCGGCCGGTTTCCAGCTCTCTGGCGCCGACCACCTGGTGCTTGCCGGTGCTCGGTCACCGGTGTCATTCTTCGCCTACCCCGGCAAGGCCAGCGATCTCGTGCCTGACGGTTGCCGCTTGCATGCGGTGACCGGCGATGTGGTCGCGGTGCTCGAGGATCTCGCGGATGCCATCGCTGCTGACGTGGAGCCGGTGGTACAGGCACCGCAGCCCCCTGACCTGCCGTCAGACGCTGCGCTCACTGCCCAGAACTGGGTCGACGTCGTCGGCGCCACGCTGCCCGAACGCGCCGTCATCGTCGACGAGGCCAATACCAGCGGTTTTCTGCTGCCGCAGGCCACCATCGGTGCACCGCGCCACGACCTGCTGACCTTGACCGGCGGAGCCATCGGCTTCGGTTTGCCCAATGCCGTGGGCGCGGCTGTGGCCTGCCCGGACCGTCCGGTGTTGTGCCTTCAGGCCGACGGCAGTGCCATGTACACCATTTCGGCGTTGTGGACCATGGCGCACGAGCAACTCAACGTCGTCACCGTCGTCCTCAACAACGCCGCATACGCCATCTTGCGGATGGAACTGCAACGGGTCGGTGCCTCCGGTGGTGGTCCGAAGGCCGCGGCAATGCTGGATTTGTCCAGTCCCACGGTCGACTTCGTAGCGCTGGCCGCGTCGATGGGCGTGCCGGCGGCGAAGGCGACGACCACCGCGGAACTGGCTGAGCATCTGCGTCGTGGCTATGCGACACCCGGCCCGTATCTCATCGATGCCGTGGTTCCACCGCTGCTCTAGGGCATTACATACGACTGCGGGGCACCCGATTCGGGTGCCCCGCAGTGTGTCTGAGGTCAGCGGCTCTGGTGAACGGTGGTGTCGACATGTGGTGCGGTTGCCTGCGACTGGTTGCTGTAGATCCAGTCGTGGTGGCCGGTGTCGGCCGAAGCCGGGGCTGCGATGCCAACGACGGCGGCTGCCAGACCACTTGCGATCAATGCGGTGAAACCGAGCTTCTTCATTTTCCCTCTCCCAACCCTGCAAACTCTTGTACCTCTCTCAACCGAGGTGGGTGCCGGTTGATTTCCGGATATGCACAGTTGGCAGTAATTGAGCGGGATTTGGCAGTATCGGTCAGTCGCCCGTCGATGCGGTGTTGACCAGCAGCAAGTTTGACGCGGCACGATGAGTGATGGTGTTCGCGGTCGATCCGAGCACTCGTGGGAGTCCGGACATCCCACGGTTGCCGATCACCAGCAGGTCGTAGTTGCCGGAGTCGGCCACCAACGCGTCAGCGGGATTACCGGTCAGGATCTTCTGCGCCACGCCGCTGACGGCCAATTGGTCGGCGACATCGGTCAACATCGCAGTGCCGCTTGCGGTATCAGTGGCGGCCGTCACAAGAGTCGGCTGTGCGCCGACGCTTCTGGCGAATTCGAGTCCCGATCGGACGGCGCGCATCGACGTTGCCGAGCCGTCGGTCGCCAGTGCGACGGTGTCGAACCGCTCGACGGCCCGGCGGACGAACAGTACGTCCACCGGGCTGTTGTGGGACAACTGGTTTGACGTACTGCCGAGCAATCGGCTCGACGCCTGATCGAGGCCCGCGGCCCCGACCACGATCAGCGCCTTGTCGTTCTGGTTGGCGACCGCGACAAGCGAATCGAAGGCGTTGCCCTGCAACGGATGCAGTTCGACGTTCGTCACTCCCAACGCCGTGAGGTCGACGTCGGCCCCCTGTGCCGTGAGATCAGCCCACGACTGTTCACGTGCCCCGGGTACCGCGACGCTGGACTTCCAGGCGGTGACGACAGCAACGGGAATGCCGGTGGTCGAGGCGATTACACCCGTGACCGCGATGGCGTCGGTCGCCGCATCCGATCCGTCGGTACCTGTGACAAGCTTCGAATACGGTGCCACAAGAGTCCTTTCGGGTGGTGGTCCTTTTCTGATGGGTGGTCAGGCACCGAAGACGAGTATGTGGACGGCTCCGACGACGATGCCCAGCAGGCCACCGTGTGCGTAGAGCAGCCACGCGTCCTGTTCGATTGCGGAGTACAGCATTTCGCCGAACTTGTCCGGCGGCAGCGCCCGGAACTTCTCGGTGGCGAAGGCTTCGATCTTCTTGGCCTGGACCTTGTTGAAGGTCGGGTCGTAGAGCACGCTGGGGGCGAAGTCGACGAGAGTGTCACCGGCACCACGTTGCAGGCTCTTGACGTCGACGACACCAAATGAGTTGCGGGCCAGGACGATGAACGGGCCCAGGATGCGCTCGGCTTCTTCGGCGACGGACGCCTCGATCAACGCGCGTGTCTTGTCGGCGCTGGCTCCGTTGAGGAGCTCATGGGCGAAGTTGTGCACGGTCAGTACTTGCAGCGACAGCATCGTCGCCAACTCGTGGGCGGCCTGATGCTGCCGCTTGGCGAACAGACCCTGTTTCCAGATGTACTTGTAGCGCGGCTGGGGCTCACCGGGCTCGAAAACCACCTTGATGGCAATGATGTTGACGATGATGCCGATCACCGCGGCGCCGCCGAGCACCCAAAGCCAGGTGGGAAAGAACTGGAGGACAGCGGTGACGAAGCCCGGCAGGTGGATGGCGAAGCCGCCGTGCTTGGCATGTTCGAGGGCCTCGGGCCCGCTGTAGTAGATCAGCGACAACCACAGGGCCAGCAGGATGCCGAACGGGAAGCCGAGAGCACCGATGCGCACCATGAACCGAAGCTCCGGTACCGCCATGCCTTTGATGATGTCGCGCAAGATCTCTGGATTGCGGCGCAGGAAGTTGACCGTCATGAGTTTGACGTTGAGCAACTGGTCGATGTACTGGCCGATATTGGCGAAGGCCCGTTTCGAGATGGCGGGCAGTTCGTTGTCGACAGTCGCAATGACCTGTTCCTGCATGGCCGGTGGCAGTGACTGCCACAACTGGGGATGGCGGGCTTCGATGATCTCGGTGGTCAGTCGCCGGATATCGGGGCGGGCCGCCTTGGCAATGGTTTTGGCGAGTTTGTCCGGATCGAGTTGTTGATAGAAGTCGCTGATCTTGCCTATTCGGGCGATCGACGTATCGACGATCAGGCTGGCCATCTTCTCGGCGCGGCAAGGGATGAAGCCTTGGAAGCCGAGAATTCCGTTGGGTGCGAACGTCGGAAGGATCTGCACCTTGCGCGGTAGGTACGGAAATATCTTCTTCAGCCCTGGCACGTAGAAGCCGGTGAATCGAACCGGCGCGAACAGCATGATCACGCCCGTCCAGTTGGTGATCAATCCGGCGATCATGCTGAAGATGGGCACACTGATCATGTCAACGACGAATTTGGATTGGCCGGTGAGTTCTTCCCAATCGAGGAAGGGGCCTGCGGCGAGGATCGTCATCGATGGGTTCCTTATGCGCCAGATCGTCAGGTCAGTGCTTGTGCCCAGATTTGGCCGGGTCCGGCGGACCCTTGCCTTTGATCTTGTCGCCGCGTTCGTTCGAGTCCCAGCCGCCGGCGTGGTATCCGGTGGTGTCGATGCAGACCGTGCAGAACTGCTGACCGAACGTGGACAGATCGATGCTGCGATAGACGCTGATCGAGCTCTTCACGCTCTCTGATGCTTCGAGCGCCTTCGGCTGGACCTCGATGAGGGCGTAGCGGCGGTAGTCGGCGACAGGCTCGGTCGAAAAGCGCACCAGTCCAAGGCGATCCAGGTTGACCAGATAGCGGTCGTCGAACTCCGGCCAGCGGCATCCGGCCATCTCGGCGATCATGTTGACCCCGGCGGCCAGACGTTCGGAACCCACCTGGAACAACGTCTTGGTGCGGATATCAACTGCGGGCTGCGGACCTGCGACGGCCAGGAAACGCACGATGCGCGTCTCATCGGGTGTCAGCTGCTCGAGGATGTGGGCGAATGCCGGGTGCCGATGCGGTGGCTTCTTGACGGGCACCTGCGAGGCTTCGATCAAGCGATCGCCTGCGGCCCTGAGTTGGGCGTTGGTGTCGTGCTTGGCTTTGCGGTCCGGCGCCACGATGCGGCGCACCGGCGAGACGGCGGCTCCGATCACTGCGCTCGGGCTCAGTATCGACTCGGCTGCCCGCATGATTCCACCGACGAAGCCGGGGCCGTTGGTCGGTGCGATGGTCGCGGGTGCCCGGTCGGCGGGGGTGTTGGCTTCCGGAGATTCGTCATCGTCTTCGTCATCGATGCCGGTGTCGATGCGAATGCCACCGTCGTCGGTGTCGTCCGAGGCCGTGAGCTCCGCAATCTTGGCCGGTGACAACTCCGATGGGTCCTCCGACGTCGATGAGTCACGGCCGGGCAAGCGGTTGAGCACGTTGGCCAGCCGCCACAGATCACGGCCGGCGGCCCGGGTCGACTGCACTGCCGCGGCGATGTCGCGCGCAGTGTCCATACCGAGCTGCGCGAGGGGATCGATGATGGCCCCGAGGGGGTTCTCGTCGCGACCCGGTTCGCGATCGTCAGCCATTGCCGCTCCGTCACCGCGTTGGCTTGCGGGCCAACACCTTTCGACACCATGAATTGACGTGCACGTCAGCGGAGGTTGGGCCGTTACGCGCGTTTCGCACGTTACGCCCGGTGCGACCGGGCTGGGATCGGTTTGGGATTTGCGGGATTGGTTTTGGTGCGGGCTGTGGATCGATTCGACACTGTGGATAACTGACCCGTCGTCGGGTGCGGCGCCGGTTTTTTGTCGGGACTCACCGAGACGGTGATGGCATGAACACACCACCACGCATGACACGTGCCGAGATCGGCGCACTCGGGGAACAGCTCGCGGTCGACCATCTCCAGTCCTTGGACATGAGGATCCTGGCCCGCAATTGGCGGTGCCGGTGGGGCGAGTTGGACATCGTCGCCGAAGACAACCACGGCGGCACGGTGGTATTCGTCGAAGTGAAGGCGCGCACCACGACAGAGTTCGGGGGAGTCGAACAGGCAGTCACCCCCGAGAAGGTGCGCCGTATTCGCCGACTGGCCGGGCTGTGGTTGGCGGAGAAGAACCAACGCTGGCCGCAGCTACGCATCGATGTGATCGGTGTCCGCTTCGGTGGGCGACATCCAGAGTTGGTGCACCTGAACGGAATCGGCTGATGGCGCTCGGGCGGGCGTACTCCGTGGCTATCCGGGGACTCGACGGGGTGATGGTCGAGATCGAGGCGGACATTACCTCTGGGCTGCCGGGAGTTCATCTGGTCGGGCTGGCCGATGCGGCGTTGCAGGAGTCTCGAAGATCGGAAGAGCACA
>ERZ650309.501-NODE-501-length-19272-cov-6.609721_pt1 | contig 19272 bp, 15 predicted proteins | sample MGYA00376245_ERZ650309 | MGnify/ENA primary metagenome ERZ650309 (study PRJEB26733, sample SAMN07839294) | wastewater metagenome | biome: urban; feature: wastewater treatment plant; material: waste water | place: USA: North Carolina | collected 2016-04-26 ...
GGTGTGCGGCAGGATATTGCCGTCCTGTAGAGGGAATCCTCGCCGTTCAAGGGCGAGGAGGATGTCAAAATAAAAAAGGACGCTAATGCGCCCTTTTTTATTGATGGCTTATTAAGCCCCGATTTTTTCGCCTAAGACAGTACGACGAGCTTTTAAGCTTGCAGGTAACTTGTCTGCGATTTTGGCAAATAATTCATCATGGCTAGTTAATTCGCGTTGCCATGCAGCTTTATCTTGGCTAGTGACTTTTGCGTATTGTTCTGCGCTAAACTCAGAACCTTCCCACAATAAATCGGCATAACGAGGAACGATACCAATAGGTGTTTCTTCGCCTTGAGCACGATTTTCACAACGATCAATGATCCATTTTAAAACGCGCATATTTTGACCAAAACCTGGCCAGATAAACTTGCCATTTTCGTCTGTACGGAACCAGTTAACGTTAAAAATACGTGGTAAAGTTGCGCCAGAAGCCTGTAATTTTTCGCCCAAAGCTAACCAGTGAGCAAAATAATCACCTACGTGGTAACCACAGAAAGGTAACATTGCAAATGGGTCACGACGAACAACACCTTGTTGACCAACAGCAGCAGCAGTAGTTTCAGAACCCATCGTTGCCGCTTTATAAACACCCGCTTGCCAATCAGCAGCTTCAACTACTAATGGCATGGTGTCGCCACGACGACCGCCGAAAATGAATGCAGAGATTGGTACACCGTTTGGATTTTCCCAATCAGCATCAATAGATGGACATTGGGCAGCAGCAACCGTGAAGCGAGAGTTTGGATGAGCAGCTTTGCGGCCACAGTCAGGTGTCCAATCTTGGCCAGTCCAGTCAATTAAATGTGCTGGAGCAGTTTTAGTTAAACCTTCCCACCAAACATCACCATCATCTGTTAATGCAACGTTGGTAAAGATAACGTTTTTATCTAACGTTGCCATACAGTTTGGATTGGTGGTGGTATTTGTACCTGGTGCAACACCGAAGAAACCAGCTTCTGGGTTGATTGCGTATAAACGACCATCAGTACCAGGTTTGATCCAAGCAATGTCATCGCCTACAGTTTCAATTTTCCAGCCTTCAAAACCTGCTGGCGGTACTAACATCGCAAAGTTTGTTTTACCACAGGCAGATGGGAAAGCAGCAGCAACGTAGTGTTTTTCGCCTTGTGGGTTAGTAACGCCCAAAATTAACATATGTTCAGCTAACCAACCTTGATCGCGACCCATCACAGAAGCAATACGTAAGGCTAAACATTTTTTGCCCAATAAAGCATTTCCACCATAACCAGAACCGAAAGACCAAATCTCACGAGTCTCTGGATAATGCACAATGTATTTTTCTGGGTTACATGGCCATTTAACATCGTCAGCAGCGGTTAAAATTGGCTTACCAACAGTGTGTACGCAAGGCACATAACTGCCGTCTTCACCCAATACGTCATAAACGGCTTTGCCCATACGCGCCATAATACGCATATTCACCACAACGTAAGGACTGTCGGATAATTCAATACCAATTTGAGCAATATGGCTGCCTAATGGCCCCATAGAGAAGGGCACAACATACATGGTACGACCACGCATACAGCCTTCAAATAAGCCATTTAATTTTGTACGCATTACAACTGGATCTTCCCAGTTGTTTGTTGGGCCAGCATCTTCACGCTTAGCAGAGCAAATGAAGGTGCGCTCTTCAACACGAGCAACATCAGAAGGATCAGAGCTAGCTAAATAAGAATTGGGACGTTTTTCTTGATTTAATTTCTTCATCATCCCTGTGCTGACCATGAGGTCTAATAAGCGTTGGTTTTCTTCCTCGCTTCCATCACACCATTCGATGCGGTCTGGTTGAGTAAGAGCTGCAATTTCAGCAACCCAAGCAATAAGTTTTTGGTGTTTAACAAAAGCGGGAGCGTTAACAATCGTTTGACTCATGGTGTGAGGCCCAATCAACTAAAAAAACATCCGTGCACTACAGGGGTGACCTGATAGTGTATAAAAGAAGAATAAGATTTGCTGATAGCTAAGTTGGCTTCAAATAAGGAAGCCAAGAAAAAATTGGCGGAGGTGGTGAGATTCGAACTCACGGACGGGGTAAACCGTCGCCGGTTTTCAAGACCGGTGCCTTAAACCGCTCGGCCACGCCTCCGATTAGGGCGCAAAGAATACCCTAATTTTTTTAAAATGTCACTAAATCTCAAGACTTTTTGATAAAAAAAGGCGCATTACGCGCCTTTTTTTGACAGTTTATGTCATTAGTTGGGGTAGAAGTTGACAGGATAAGTACCTTTCCATACTTCAACCTCATCTGCACCAAAGTTAAAACCTTTAACTAAAGAGACAATTTTGGCTTCCAACTCAGGGTTGTTTAGGTCGCTAGAGGCAACTTCACAACCTGTGACTTTACCACTTGGATCAATAATCAGTTTTAAGCGTACAGTACCTTCCATGCTGGGGTCGTCTTTTAATGCACGTTGATAAGCATTATTTAAACGGCCGCCATTTTGGTCGAATATCTTACGAATATCTTCTTGAGTACGTTTGCCAATACCACCTTCACCACGGGTTTTACCGCCTTCGCCAGAGCCAGTTCCACCGCCAACAGAGGCAATTTGTTTGCCTTGCATATTGGTTGTGCCTTTAGAGCCAAGGTTAAGATTACCTTTGCTGCCACTACCACCTGCAACACCACCACCAAAACCTGAGCTTGCTGGGCCACCGTAGGCAACACCACCAGAACTAGCTCCTGCTTTACTGGTGAGCATATTACGACTTGTGCCTGCGGGTGCAGCACCAGTGTCTTTTTGCAAACCACCTGTAGCGGGTTTAGAGGTTGCTACCACGTCCAGATCACGTAAAGCCGCTAAATCATCAGCGACAGAAGCAAGTTGTTGCTGAGCTTGCTGTTTAGCCGCTTTCACTTGTTCTTCAGTTGCTTTGGGTTTAGCAACGGGTTCTTTTTCGATTGGCTTTGGCTTAACTTCTTGTTTAGTTTCCTTAGGCTTATCTTCGGCTTTAACCTCTTTTTTCTCTTCCTTTTTCACTTCGGGTGGTTTGGGAGGAGGGGGAGGAAGTTCAATTTTACGTTCAATGGCACGCGCCACACGTTCGGGGACTTTTACTTCCGAGCGTGGTACAGGCGGCACTTTAATAAATGGAATCACCACAAAACATAAAAATGCAAGCACTAATGCAATGGCATTAATTTTTCGGGCGCGATTACTATGTTCAGGTAGTTCATCCCAAGGCAAAAAACCACTGATTAAATGAGTTGACATTATTGTTTCCCTCCACGTGTCACAGCAAAGGAAATTTTCGCATAGTCATTATCGCTACAGGTGGCCATGACTTTACGAATCACACTATAAGGTGTTTTTTCATCACCTAAAATCAAAATTTCACGCTCTGGAATACCGCGCTCATTAAGAGCAGCGACAGTATGAGAAGCACGATATTTTAATTCTGTGGCCAAAGCAGGAACTAAATCGGTTTTCAGTGCTGAAATTTCATTAATTGTACCAATTTTCATGCCCTGAACTAAAACGTCATCTTTGGTAATCATGACTGTTAATGTGTCTTTGGGTTCAGTTTGGGCAAGAGAAACGGGTAGTTTAATTTTTTCTGCATCAGGTAGCTTAGATGGGTTACTAGAGCTAACTAATAAGAAGAAAACCAAAATAGTAAAGATATCCATTAAGGAGGTTAAGTTTAAATTAGCCTGACCCTTAATACGTTTTTGTAAACGTTCATGGCGTTTAACACGAGGACTTTTATCTTTCATTTAGCACCTCCAACATCAGGCGGTGCATCACCAATACTAATATCAGGAAATAAAGCATAACGTGCTTCACGTCCTGTTTCGGTACTCACTACAATACGCACGGCATCCATTGTATGAATTAATTTGTCATAAGCTGTATCTGTTTCTAACAAAATACTAGCATCAGTGACTAATGGATATTGAGTTTTGACGGTACGTAAATAGTCATTGAGAGCTTTATAGTCTAACTCACCTTTAGTGTCGGTTGTTATGGTTTTCATAGGGCCAGTCTGACGATCAGCAACTAAAAATTTATCTTTATAAACCATAACTTCTAGGACTAATGGCGGCTTTTGTGTTTCGGCAGCAGCACCTTCACCACTTGGCATTAACACCTGTAGTACCGCTTGCTGAGTAAACACTGCATCTAGCAACAAGAATGGGATTAGAATCACCATCAAATTCATAAATGAGGTGATGTCTAGTTCCGGATTCGTGTCACGATTTTTAGTGCGTGACCGCATAATCGTCTCCTCTATTTATTAACGCAATGATACACAATTAAGCGTTATTACGAATTTGACGTAAGGCATTGAGGAGTTTAATCGAGGCCATTTCTAAGCTTTCAACAACTTCACCAGTACGGCTTTGTAAGAATGCATAGAGTAATAATAAAGGAATAGCAACAATCAAACCAAACGCAGTGGTGTTCATCGCTACCGAAATAGAGCTAGATAATAAGTCACCTTTTTGCGCTGGATCAGCATTGGCAATTGCAGCAAATGCGGTAATAAGACCTTGTACCGTACCTAACAAACCTAACAAAGTAGCAACGTTAGCAAAAGTAGAAATAAAGGGGGTGCGAGCTTCTAAACGAGGCATAACTTCCATTAACGCTTCTTCCATTGCGGTTTCTACATCTTCTACATTTTTAGCAGTACGATTACGTGTTAAACCATATTCTAAAATACGACCAATTTCGGTTTCATTATCTTTAACGGCTTTTAAAGCTTTTTCTGTATCGCCTTTTTGAATAGAAGGATAAACAGCATCCCATAATTCTTTGTTAGCTTTCTTGACGCGACTTAAAAAGATAATACGTTCGATAGCAATACCCAAACCAATAAACATAATCAAAAGGATGGGGTACATGAAGAAACCACCATCTTGAATAAACTTAATCGCTGACATAATAAAGTACTCCTGTTAAATAAAAAATTAAGGACTAATGGTCGAAAGAGGGCTGAGTTCTTGTAATGCACGAGAGTAGTTAACTTCACGGGACACAACATCACGGTCAATAGGAGCCAAACTTTCTTCTAAGACCGAAGCCGACAAAGGATTTTTGGGAAGATAATTTTCTTTATCTTTCCATGACACAATGTTTAAAACTAAAGGGGCATCTTTGCTACCAATAACGTCAGTACCACTAGAGATATTTACTTCACTACTGGCTGTTGTTTTTTTAGCAGTTTTAACATTGTCGGCAGCAATAGCACTACCAGAAATTGCTAATTGAGCTAACAATATAACTATTGTTTTTTTCATGGTTGTTGTACTCCTGTTGCCGTTGTTGGTGTTGTTTCGGCATTAGTCTCTATGGGTGTTGATTTTACGGCTTCTTGACTCGAAGTGGCAGTGCTTGGAGTCACGTTATCGGCTTGTTTTTTACTTTTTTTTGCCTTTTTTGCCTTGTTTTTGCTATTTTTGATGCTTTTGCTAGTGTCATCTGCGGTGGTTGTTGTCTCTGCTTTAGCAGTTGAATCACTTGTAGGTGTTGCTGCGGGTACAGGCGTTGATTCTGTTGTTGCAGTTGTTGAGGCACTATTAGCAGCAGTATTTTCTACAGGGGCAGTCGCGCTAGTCGCTTCATTTACGGGAGGCGGATTAGTGTTTTCAGTAGGTTTCACTTCATCTGTTTTTACTGGGGCTGTTTCAGTTGGAGCAGCTTCGGTCGCAGCTGGTGTGGGTGTTTCTTCTACCGTAATTTCTTCAACTTTAGCTTTTTTTGCAGGAGGCTTGTAAGTGCCAGTCCGTTTTTGCAAGTCAATGACCCATTTTGCTACTGTTGTATCAGGTGTTGTTTGTGTGCCTTGGTATGCTTCATAATGTTTTAAAGCAAGTGGCAAGTCTTGCAAATATAAGTCTGCTAAGACACCTAAGTTAAAATGAGCTTTGGCATAATTAGGGCTTAAACTAAGAGCTTGCTCATAGGCAGCACGAGATTTACTAAATTGACCTAATTGGCGATAAACAAAGCCTTGTAGATTGTAAGCAAACGGATTTTTGCCATTCGCTGCAATTGCTTTTTGCAATAACACATCCGCTTCTTTGTAGTTTTGCTTTTGAATCTGTATTAAGGCCTGATTAAGTGCAGGGCCAGCAAGTTGAGGTGCTTTGGTTTGAAGCTCTTCAAACAGCGTATAAGCATCATCTAACTGATTGGCTTTCATTAATGTTACTGCTCGTTGATAATCATTGAGCAGAGGTTTTGCCAGTGCTTGTAATTCGGCACTCACATTACTTAACTCAGGTTCTTTTGAGCTATCAGCAGCAACGACATTTTTTTCTTTGCTTTCATCATCTTTTTTGGCTGTTAACCCCTGAGCAGCACGCTCTTTGGCTAACTTTTCTAAGTCAAGTTCGGTGCTTTCTGACCCAACTGCCGCAGGGGAGTCGGTGTTAGGGGTTGGCTGTTTGGGAGTAGAGCTACAAGCAGCTAAAATACTAGTTAGTATTAATGTCATGCCTACTTTTTTAGATGCAAACATTCCTTAATCCTCAATAAATCTCATCAATTGCTGTTTCGATTTGTTCGTTTTTCTTGTAACGACCGGGTTCGAGCTCAGCTAAAGCAGCAAAACTTTTTTGGACAAAACCATCATAAACTTCTTGTTTAACAAGGTTTGCATTGGCTTTATAAATTTCGATGGCTTTTTGATTAAAAGGTTCAGCTTGTTCTTCAAGGACAAGGTTATATTGTTCGAGTACCAACTCGTCCATGCCTTTCGGTTTTTCGCTTGCTAATAAATCGGCTGATAATTTTTGATAAATTAACGCCTGTTGATAGTTTGCAGCCGTTGTAAACTCAGCCACACCTATACTTGCTACTTTGTTATAAGTAGTAATAGCGGTTTGCATGGCTTTTTTCTTAGCTCCCAAACTGACTTTTAAGGGTTGAGTTAAAGGAATGGCTGCAAATGAGTCATACACAGGTTGTGCAAGTTTAAAGTGAGCCATGGCTCCTAGGTATTTAACCCGTGCAGGCGCTTTTTCGCCTAACTTGTCATAAAATTGAGCAATCCCTTTAAGCGTATTTTGTGCTTCTCCAACCATATTGTTTTTATCATAGTAAGTGTAAATACGATGATAGGCTTCGGTTCTCAAATCAATAGGGTTAGTCGCATCAGTGCTAACTTGTTGATAAATTTTAATGGCCAATTCGGGTTGTTTGGCTTTTTCATAGGTCTCAGCGGCAGCCCATGTTGCTTCACGAGCAGCGGCTGGGTTCTTTTTGGCATCACGAGCAGCAATTGCTTGGAACTGTAAGGCAGCACTGGATAAATCACCTGATTTTTCATAAGCAAAAGCTAATTTTTCTAAGGTGTCTTGTGCCAAAGGACTTTCGGGATGTTTACTTTTAAAGGCAATTAAGAGCGGAATTGCTTCGGCATATTTTTCACCTTTATATAATACATCAGCAGCGTCAAAGTCGGCAGTTGCTTTAAGTTTTGGATCACTAGCCGATTCTGCAGCTTTTTGAAAGGCTAAAGAGGCTTGTTCTAAGTTTTTATCGGTACGCAGTTTTTCCGCTTGGCGATAATAGGTAGTTGCTAGCTTATCTTGGAACTTAGATTTTTGTTTGCCATCTTTAATATTAAAGGCCAATACTTGTTGATAAGCTTTGTCGGCTTCTTCTAAATTACCTTTATCAAATTGGGCATCTGCAACAACAGTGGCAGCTTCCAGACGTAAAGTTTCATCAACAGGTGGTTGAATATCCAATAAGGCTTTGGCAGTACGCACAGCGCCTTCATAATCTTTATAACCAATATAAAGATTGGTTAAACCTTGTAACATCAAGGCAGAACTTTTTTCTTGGGGTAGAGTTGCTACAATACGAGTGACTTGTTTTTCAATGTCTTGACTGAGTTGTTTGGCAATATCGTCATAATCTTTATAGTTTTCATATAAATATTGAATGAGACCTTGCATCACAATCGCCGTATTGGGGTCTTGTGGAAAAGCTTCTGAGAACTTGATGGTGCTAGCGACTCGCTGTGGCGTTAATGCTTTTCGTTCAGCATTATTATCAGCTAAAGATTTATCCCATTCTTGATAGCTTAATAAAGAAAAATAAGCGGCATCATTGGCTTTGGGGTTGTTGCTATAGCCATAAGCTGTTTTTTCAAATTCAACAATCGCGTCTTTGTAGTTTTTAGCAGAATATAAAACTTCGGCTAATAATTGGTTAACAACAATCGCGTCTTCTTCTTTTGGATTAAGACTTAAATGCGCACGATACCATTTGGCGGCTTTTTCATAGTCAGCAGCTAGGTTAGTTTGTTGAGCTGTCGCATGATAATGTTTGGCTAAGTCAACAATATGACCTTCTAAAATAGGACGTAAATTTTCTTGTACTTCTGGAGACGATTGTTTCCAGTAGGCACTGTTAGGATCATAATGTTCAACAAACTGTTCTTTGGCTGTCACCACTAATGAAGGGAATCCACCTAGATCATAAATATTAATAATGGCAGTGCTTAAACCTGGTGCATCTGGGTCAAAAGGATGGCGTTCAATAAAAGCAGCATAAGTTTCGGCTGCTTCTTTATAAATCTTTTTATCAATATAGGTTTTAGCTAAACGTTGATAAATAATAGATTCATAGAATTTTTCGCCTACTTTATCAAAGTAATCATTAAGTGGTTTTACGCCATTATCAAGTTGAATGAACGACAAACAAATTACGTCCAACGCATTTTGTAAAGAGTCTTCTTCTTGTTTGGTTTTTTTGGTTTTGACCCAAATTTTTTCGGCATAACTGAAGAAAAGCGGAATAGCCGTTTCAAAGTCGGCTAAACGATATAATGCCCAAGCGCGTTTGTATAAAGCTTGATCTTGAAAGTCTGATTTTTTATCTTCTAATACTAAACGATAATATTCAGCAGATTCTGTAAAGCGATTTTTAGCAAACGCATCTTCGGCTAAACGAAAACGTACTTCGGTTAAATGCGGGGTGCTAGTGTACTCAGAGGCTAACTTTTTAAGTGCTTCTATAGATTCTTCTTTTTGTGTCAGCAAGTCATAATTTTTCGCTAACTCATAATAAATTTCTGCGCGCGACTCTTCAGCAGGCATACGTTCTAATAAGTCTTTATAAAACTCAATATTTTTATTGAGCATATCGCGTTCAGCTTTATCAAGGTCTGTTTCGCTGCTGGGGGTTTTAAGGCGGTGTGCTACTTTTAAATAAGCAGTTGCAGTGCCCGCATCAGGCGCTTTTTTAGCATCTTGAATTAAGCGATTATATAATGCTTCTTCTAATTTGCTGTTAATTTGAGAATCTAAGCTATTGGGATCAGGCTGATTATTTTGCTCGCTTTGAGTTAACAACGCTAAAGCAGATTGTGGCTTGATTTTGTTTAAACGCTCAGTCGCATCTTCAAATTGAGGTTCTTGAATAATAGACACTTTTACTTGGTCAAGACTTGCTAAGGTGCGAACTGGTGCTTGAGCTGGCACTGGTGTTGCGTAAATAGCTTGTTGATTGGCCATAGGTGTTGTAGCAACAGGTGCTTGACTACAAGCACTTAACGCTATTGCTACTGCTAAAGGACTAAGCCGATAAAGAAAAGTTTTATTAGCAATCATATTTATTTATCACTTGCTTTGGTGTTGGGGGAGGCATTGGAGCCTTCAACACGTTCCATTCCAAGATAAGTTTCGGTGATATAGGTTGTTAAACGTTGACGACGCTCTTCTAACAGACCTTTCGCTAATTCACGTAACTGAGTTTGTTGAGCAAGACGGGCATCTGCTATTTGTGTTTTTAGCTGTTCTGCTTTCGTTCGCAAATTAGTAAATTTTGCACTATTTTTCTTTGCGATAATTTCTTTATTATCTTTTAGCAAGGTTTCTAGTGCTGCAAGACGCATTTTAGTTTCACGAAGTTGTTCGGTTGACTCTTGCAATTTGCGATAAATTTCATCACGAGAGGCTGCATGACGTGCTACTTCAAACTGAGTCAGATTGCGTAAACGATTAATACGTTCATTTAACTCTTGAGCTTGTTTGGCATCAAGGTTGAGTTTGTTTACCTTACGACCTAGTTTATTAATTTGCTGTAAACGAGAAGTTTCGGCTTGAGTTGCTGCTTCTGTATAAGCATCTGCATTTGTACCCATTCGTTTGGCACGAATTTGATTTTCTTGCCATTTTTTAACTAGTGATACATAGTTATCACGTAAGCCTTTTAATTTGGTTTCATTGTCAGCAAGCGTATTTTGTCGTGCTTCTAAGGCTTTAGCATTTTCCTCTAAGGCATTAATGTCGCGTAAACGAACATTTAATAAGTCTTGCATACGAGCAAGTTGTTTATAGGTTTTAAACCCTTCATTAAAAGCAGGGGAGGCAAATAGCTTGGCAAATAGTCCTGCTGTAATTGCATTATTGCCTGCAGGAATATCTTTAATATTTAAAGGATCAGCATCTTTGGTATTGACTTGCATGGGACTTAAAATATCAGGCCATGCGGCTTCGTCTGTGCGAATGGCTGTTCTTTCTAATTGTGTAAGTTGTTCACGCAAGGTCATTGCAGCAATACGGTAGCTGGCAATTGATTGATTACGCGCACCTAAATCTTCGTAAGTCCGTGCCGTCAATAAAAAAGCTTCTTGTACGGTTGGATCAGCAGGATTTCGGCGTTGTAATTCTAATAAAGCAGGGAGTGCTTCTTGATATTGTTTATTAAGATAATAGGAATATGCCAAGCTTAGCAGTGCAGAATTACTATAGGGACCTTCTAAACGAACGCGTAACAAAGAGTCGCGTGCAGATGCGAAGTTTTTGTCTTGTAAATAACGATATGCAATAGCTAAAGCTGCTTTATCTTTTAAATTGCGACTTTCTTCATCATCATTAGCCAAACGAATCATTTCGTTGAGGTTAAAAATACCTAATTCTGTTTGGTTGTCTTGTAAATAAGCGATACCTAAATTGTATAAGCCATAACTCGCCATTGCACCTTGAGCAGGCATATCCAACAATAAACCAACGGCTTCAGCATAACTTTTTTTACGAATTAAAACATTCGCCAATAATAAACGTCGCTCAGATTCTTGAAAACTTGTTAAGTTAGCAGGTGGCTTCCGTAAGTAATTTTCAGTACTAACGTCATTACCTAATTTAAATAAATATTTGCCATAACGTAGCCATGGCATATTACGTGTACTTGAGGGGATATCTTGCGACTGTACACGTGATAATGCGGCATCTGCTTCACGGGGTAAACCAAATTCGGTGTATAAATCGCCTAATAAGCTTTCTGTTTCGGCATCTTCATCATTAAACATGCCTTTGTTTTTTTCTAAGATTGTTGTATTTAATGCTGAAAAACGATGCCCCATGTGATAGTCATAGTAAATTTGACCAAAAATAGGTTCACGAGTATCGGTAGAAACATCTAGACGTTTGTTTAGATCAACTGCCCATGCAGATTGACTTAACAAGGCGATGGCCAATGTAAGGCTAGAAAATCGCGACTTGTTTTCCATAAATCGTTTTATCATCGTTATTTATCCCAATAGCAAGACACTTGTTACGCTAACGATTTTTTGCGTTTAATAAAGTGTCATACTTAAAGCTCTTTGCTAACTAACGGTCTTGCGGTCAATTAGCAAAGTTAGGTTTTTTAGGGCTGAATCAATCCTAATTTAGTTTTTGCTTTCCCATTCGCGGAAGTTGAACTGTGCAGGTTGAGCACGAGTGCTATCATCTGCCGCTTTAATTTCAATAATTTTACGTAAGCTATTTTTGTTAAAGCTATAGCTCACTGTACGTTGGAAGTCTTTGCCATCGGCATCATAGGCTGTAACGATAGCTTGGAGGTTGTGACTACCGCTATTGACATTACCTAAAAACAGACGGTGTAAACCACCTTTGCTCAAAGCAACGGTTTCTTGCTCAGAGTAAGAGTGATAACTAACAATTTGGTCATCAATACTAAGTTTGACATCGACTAAACGAACTTTACTACCAGGATTAACACCGACAAGAATCGTTGTGGTTGAACTTGGAAATAATAATTCGTTTTCGAGTTGTGTAATATCACGATTTAATGACAACACATCTGATTTTAAGTCTTGTAAATCTGACGGTAAGCTAGACTCACCAGCAGCAAAACTCGTCGAAGATAGGGCAGCAAAAAGGCCAGCCAATAATAAAGAATATCCCTTGTTCATGATTATAATCAGTCGCTATGGTTAAAAAGTCTTAGCGATTTATTAACAGGATGTACAGCCTTTGGTAAAAATACCAAATTTACAAGAATCATGAGCTTATATGAGGCTCACACTGGCCTTTTGCTATCCGTTAATAAATACCGCTACCCAAATGTAAAACCGTACCTGTTTCGTTAAAAAGGTTTATGTGTAAACCTTTTTTATGAGTAACATGCGTCGTTATCGTTAAAATACTAAAAAAAAGGATGATAAACGTGCAAGTCCTGAAAAAGCCATAGGGAAGATTAACGCATAAGCAAGCCCTATTCGTCAAAGGAAGATTGCAGAATTTGTCCAATAACCGACAAAAAAAATGACATTTGACACATTTTTTAGGCAGAATAAGCTGTTTAAACTTGTTTCTTGACGACTAAAGAGGGTGCTAATGCAAATTGTTGCCGATGAAAATATTGCCTTATTGAATGAGTTTTTTGCGCATTTGGGCGAGTTGAAGAGTTATGCAGGTCGCCAGTTGTCAGCAGAGCAGGTTGGTAATGCCGATGTATTATTGGTACGCTCAGTGACCTCTGTTAATGCCAAATTATTGCAACATAGTTCGATTCGTTTTGTGGGTAGTGCAACGATTGGCTTTGATCACCTAGATAAGAGCTGGTTGCAAGAAAACCAGATTGTCGTACGTACCGCACCTGCCTGTAATGCACAAAGTGTCGTGGAATATGTGTTTGCTGCATTAGCTTATGTGAGTGCGACTAAGAAAATAGAACTACAAAATAAAGTATTGGGTATTATTGGTTTAGGTAATGTTGGTTCTTTACTGGCACGACTTGCGCAAAAATTAGGCTTTAAGGTGATAGGCTATGATCCATTTACTCATCATGAAGATATTCAACAAGTTGAGTTAGCCGAGTTACTACAACAAGCAGATATTGTGTCTTTACATACGCCATTAACTAAAGCGGGTGCACACCCTAGTTATCATTTATTAAATGCACACAATTTACCACTACTTAAATTGGGTGCAGTATTACTAAATGCAGGGCGGGGTGCAGCGATTGATAATCAGGCTTTATTAGATTTTATGACAAAAAATCCTCAGCATTTAGGCGCGTTAATTTTAGATGTATGGGAAAATGAACCGTTACCTAATATGAGCTTGGCTCATAAAACCGATTTAATGACACCCCACATTGCAGGTTATAGCTTAGAAGGAAAATGGCGTGGTACAGAAATGATTTATCTTGCATTATGTGATTTTTTGAAGGTGACACCGCAACATCAACTGGCTGACTTTTTGCCGCCTTTGTCGCAAAGCTTATCTTGGCCTTTATTAAATACTTTGTGGCAAAATTACGCCTATTTATTACAAGTTATTTATCCTATACAACAAGATGACTGTAATTTTAGAAAAACATTAAATATAGTCAATGACAATGAGCGAGCTAATGCTTTTGATATGTTGCGAAAAAACTATTGGCAACGACGCGAATGCTCTGCATACCGTCTTCATGTTATGCCTACGGATGATATGGCGCAGATAAAATCATTAGGATTTAAAATAATTATTTAAAAAAGGCGACTTTTGGTAGATTAGATTTTAGAATCGCGCCCAATTTTTGTTTAAGGCTTACGCCAAGCTTATCAATCAGCAGCGTAAGTCTGTCCTCCTAATAAATAGCATCATCGTGAGGAAGGCCATGTTAAATGTGTTTGTAGGTTTGTATGTGTTGTTGTCTATAGGCATTGGTGTATATGCCGCTAAGCGAGTACATAGCAGTACCGATTATATCGTGGCAGGGCGACGTTTACCCTTGCATATTACAACGGCAACTGTGTTTGCGACATGGTTTGGTTCGGAAACAGTGTTGGGTACATCCTCCACATTCATTCAAGAGGGCATGCATGGCATTGTGGCTGATCCTTTTGGTGCTTCTTTGTGTTTGATTTTAGTGGGTGTCTTTTTTGCGCGTCACTTATATCGTAAAAATTTAATTACTATCGGCGACTTTTTTAAACAAAAATATGGGCGCGGTGTTGAGTTGGCGACCTCTGTGGCGATTATGTTGTCGTATTTAGGATGGGTTTCGGCACAGATGATTGCCTTAGGCTTAGTGTTTAATGTGCTTTCTCAGGGCGAAATTAGTCAAAATACAGGTATTGTCATAGGTGCTGTGATTGTGATGGCTTACACCATTTATGGCGGTATGTGGTCGGTGGCTTTAACTGATTTTATGCAAATGATTATTATTGTGCTAGGTATGCTGTATGTAGGCTATGTGGTTACAGGCGAAATTAATGGCGGCACGATGGCTGTTATTGAGCACGCAGCACAAGCTGATAAATTTAATTTTTGGCCAGAACCTACACTTGCAGGTATTTTAGCGTTTGTTGGTGCATTTGTTACCTTAGCCTTAGGTTCTATTCCGCAACAAGATGTGTTTCAGCGGGTGATGTCGGCTAAAGATGAAAATACGGCAGTACGCGGTGCGGTACTTGGTGGTAGCTTGTATTTTGTTTTTGCATTTGTACCGATTTTTTTGGCATATTCTGCATTTTTAATTGACGAACAAATGACCACGAGTTTATTAGAAAAAGATAGCCAGTTAGTTTTACCTACACTCGTTTTACAGCATACGCCTTTATTGGCTCAAGTTATGTTTTTTGGCGCATTATTAGCAGCCATTATGAGTACGGCATCGGGCACTTTATTAGCACCATCAACTATTTTTACCGAAAATATTTTACGTCCATTACTTGGTAAAGTTTCTGATACACGCTTTTTATGGATTATTCGTGCAGTCGTGTTAATCTTTGGCTGTTTTGTGACGTTGTTTGCCCTAAATTCTAACTCCTCTATTTTTGAGATGGTAGAAAATGCCTATAAAGTTACCTTGGTTGTTGCTTTTGTGCCGTTGGCCGCAGGTGTTTATTGGTCAAAAGCAAGTACGCAAGGTGCGGTATTTTCGATGACGTTTGGTTTAGTGGTATGGGTGTTTTTAGAAGCAACAGCCCCTGAAGGGCTATGGCCGCCACAGTTAGCTGGATTATTAGCCGCGATTGTAGGTATGGTTGTTGGTGCGTTATTACCACAAATGATTGCTTCACCCGAGCAGGTTATACACAAACACAAACCTAAATAAAAACGATAGCTTAAGATTTACGCTGCCTATTCCATTATAAAGCGTAAATCACAAAATATAAAAAACTCGTAGGTGAGTTTGCTTTTCTTTTTGAGGATTTTTTTATGGCGCGTTACCTTTCTTTATTGGTGGTTATTCCTTGTTTGTTGTCCACAGTCGTTATGGCTGAAGAAGAACAAGTAGAACCGCAGCCTTTAACGTATAGCCAAAAAGCACACAATATTGCTGTCAAATTAAAGCCAGTTTCTACTTATATTGGTATTGGATTGTTTGATGACATGCTTAACATTAATGCCGAAACGGTTACCGATTTAGGTAATTTTTATGCGCGTACAGGTAAGTTTATGGAGTCAAATGCAGGTGCGGCTTTTAATATGGGTTGGCGATATCCTATTACCGCAGGACGTGATGAGTCTGGCTATTTTGTTGGTGCATTTTTAGGGCATGTTATTGCGGCTTCATCAAATGGAGATGATTACAACCGTAACGGTGCAGGCTTAGATATTAGCTATCAATGGGTAAATGAGCATACCCGTAAAACAGTCTCTGTAGGCATGGGTTCTGGTTTTTCTCGAAAAGTAGATGGCGGAGCCAAAGATGGTGTGCCTGCTGCACCTAGAGTTTTTATTAGTTTTAATACCGCGCTTAAAATGTTTTAAGCATGATGAAAGATTTATCAACTCTTTAACGACTTAATAGACTTGTAAGGTGGCCGCGACTAATGGACGCAATCTCTAATATTTGGCAACAAATTCTCGCTCGTCCTGATTTTTGGGGCTTTATTACTATTCCTATCGTTGCATCTGTAGTGACGTGGTTGCATGTGTGGATGGCACTTAAAATGGTGTTTTACCCCATCACCTTTTGGGGATTTCATATCGGTAGATTGCCATTAGGTTGGCAAGGGATTGTGCCTCGTAAAGCGGGCAAAATTTCGGGTATTTTGGTTGACCAATCCTTATCTAAAATTGGCTCATTAGATGAGTTTTTTAGAGAGATGAAACCCGATGAAATGGCAGAATTTGTCAGTGAAACCTTAATGGAGAACGTTGAGGATTTTATTGATGAAGTGATGTTAGAGCGTAATCAAACCTTGTGGGAAAACTTGCCTATGGGCATCAAACGCCGTGTGTATAGTCATGTGCGTAAACAAGTGCCACAAGTGATGGAAGATTTAGTCACCGAGTTAACCTTTAATGTAGAAAATTTGGTAGATATGCGCCAAATGGTGGTGACTCAGATGGAAAATGACCGTGCGATGATGGTACGGATGTTTTTACGTGTAGGTCAAAAAGAAATTAATTTTATTTGGCATGTTAGCTTTTTTATTGGTTTGTTTTTTGGCTGTGTGCAAATGGGCGTATGGTTAGTAGTGCCTTGGCATTGGACGTTAGTTTTTTGGGCGGCGTTGTGGGGGTTACTAACTAACTGGATTGCGATTTGGATGGTATTTAACCCAATTGAACCTAAAAAAGTCATGGGAATTACTATGCACGGAGCTTTTATGCGTCGCCAAGCCGAAGTGTCAGAAGTATTTTCGTATGTGAGCACCCGTGAACTATTTACGCTTAAACAAATCATGAATGAGATGATGTTTGGCCCAAAAGCCGAAAAAACGCGTAAAGTGGTTAAGCGTCATGTAGGTAAACTCTTAGATACTCCGATTGTACGTACCGCTTTACAAATGACGATGGGGTGGGAAGAGTACGCAAAACTTAAAGATACTATTATTGATAAGTCGATTGTTGCCACGATGGTGCCTATGTCTGACCCCGAACTAAACGAAAGTCGTGCGGCTAAAGTCAATGAATTGTTTTTGGAGCGGATGAAGCAGCTTACACCAATGGAGTTTCAAAATTTATTACGTCCTGCCTTTAGAGAAGATGAGTGGATTTTGATTGTGTTAGGTGGGGTGACGGGTGCTTTTGCGGGTTGGTTACAGTTAATGTTGGGTTTTAAATAGTTACATTGCCTGAGTAAAAAAGCCTGCTTAATTGCAGGCTTTTTTATTTGTGACATTATTTTTTAACTTGCTTGCTCAAAAAGTTGAGTAGCTCATCAAGACGAATATCTCTTGCTTGGGCATCACGGCGGCCTTTGTATTCAATAATGCCAGCATCTAGTCCTTTTTCGCCAATCACCAAACGATGTGGAATACCAATTAACTCAATATCAGCAAACTTTACGCCTGCGCGATCTTTGCGATCATCAAAAAATACGTCATATCCTGCGGCAGTTAATTGTTCATAGAGTTTTTGGCTTTCTTCTTGAATACGTTGTGATTTCTCCCAGTTCATAGGGACTAAGGCAATATGAAATGGGGCAATGGCATCTGGCCAAATAATGCCACGTTCATCATAGTTTTGCTCAATGGCCGAAGCCACAACACGCGTCACTCCAATACCATAACAACCCATCGTTACTACAAACGGTTTGCCATCTTCACCTAACACGGTGCAATTTAAAGCTTCGGAGTATTTTTTGCCTAATTGAAAAATATGACCCACTTCAATACCGCGTTTTAATACTAAATGACCTTGACCATCTGGTGAGGCATCACCAGCCACGACGTTACGTATATCAACTGTTTGAGTAATTTGTGCATCACGTTCCCAATTTACGCCTTTGGCGTGTTTGCCGTCCACGTTTGCACCCGTTACAAAATCGGCTAAAGCCGCCGCAGCGCGGTCAACTAATACAGGAATCTTTAAATCTTGTACGCCAATAGAACCAATATTACAGCCTACGGTTGCTAAAACTTCTGCTTCACTGGCAAAGGTGAGAGGAGAGCCAACTTGGGCGAGTTTTTCAGCTTTAATTTCGTTAAGTTCGTGGTCGCCACGTAATACCAAAGCCACTAAATCATAGTGGTCTTTGTCGTCAGCGACACCGCGTACAATTAAAGTTTTTACAGTTTGGGCAGCATCAACTTTCAAAAAGTCACATACTTCGTTAATGGTATGCACATTGGGCGTATCAATAATTTGTGCTGTTTGGCTTGCCGCAGGGCGAGGCGTATTGCAAATGGCTTCGGCCATTTCGATATTAGCGGCATAGTTAGAGGTGTCAGAAAAGGCGATTAAATCTTCACCGCTTTCGGCTAATACATGAAACTCATGTGAACCATCACCCCCAATAGAACCTGTATCGGCTTGAACAGGTCTAAAATCAACGCCAATACGACTAAAAATACGGCAATACGTGTCGTACATCACGTCATAGGTTTCTTGCAAAGAGGCTTGGTTACTATGAAAAGAATAGGCATCTTTCATTATAAATTCGCGGGAGCGCATCACTCCAAAACGTGGCCTAATTTCGTCTCTAAATTTAGTTTGAATTTGATAAAAGTTAATTGGCAACTGTTTGTAAGAATGTAGCTCGTTGCGCGCTAAATCGGTAATTACTTCTTCGTGAGTAGGGCCAAGCACAAAGTTAGCATTGTGACGGTCTTTAAAGCGTAACAGCTCCGCACCATATTGCACATAACGGCCTGACTCTTCCCAAAGTTCGGCAGGTTGAGTCACAGGCATAAACACTTCTAGCGCATTAGCACGATTCATTTCTTCGCGCACAATATTTTGGACTTTTTGTAAAACGCGTACGCCTAAGGGCAGCCAGTTATATAATCCCGTACCGACTTTACGAATTAATCCTGCACGAAGCATTAATTGATGAGAAATAACCACCGCATCCGACGGAGTCTCGCGAAGAGTAGCAAGTAAAAAACGACTGGCACGCATAATATTGTCCACAGCATTAAGAAAAATGATGCTGATTTTAGAACAACTGCGCTAAAAATACGATTAAACTGCTAAAATTGCTGGGATTTTCTTGTACTTTGTTATGAGTTGCGCGGTTATCGCTTATTTGCTCACATTTTGTCCGCTTTATGTTTGCAAAACACGCTAAT
>ERZ650309.502-NODE-502-length-19227-cov-6.057897_pt1 | contig 19227 bp, 22 predicted proteins | sample MGYA00376245_ERZ650309 | MGnify/ENA primary metagenome ERZ650309 (study PRJEB26733, sample SAMN07839294) | wastewater metagenome | biome: urban; feature: wastewater treatment plant; material: waste water | place: USA: North Carolina | collected 2016-04-26 ...
TGACATGGGCATTATGGAAGAGTGATACAGGATATTTGAATTTTGTCTGCTACAGTTGAAACAGCTCAATCCAAAACTATCCGTAAATAACTCGGTTACATAAGTGTGTACACCTCTGCTACTGCCATAAATAACAATATCTTCTTTAGGGTCTTTTACACTATGTCTAAAATTGGCTACATCACCCTGAGGCCTTTTGTTGTAGAGCGTTTCAACCAAGGTGCCAAAAATGCGGTCACATACAAAAAGTAGAACGGCAAATATGAATAATTTGAAGAAAAACTTTTTTACATCTTTTATTTCTGCAGCTGTCATGCAATAAAAAATTTAAATTAGAATTGGAAATAAAGAAACTGACTGCCATTAAAAACGCCAATCATCAGGATTAATACCATTAATGCCAGATAAGCCGAATACCTAATGACTACATTGTTACTATTTAAACCCTTCACCTTTGGTAAGTATTCCTGAATTAATTCTATAATCAAAAGAATGCCGCCCACATATAAACAATAGTGAAATGTAATTGGTGGCTCACCCTTAAACATGTGACCAAATTTTAAGGGATTGAACACGGTTTTGAATATCTGCCAAGCATCTTTCATAGATAAGGCACGATAAAATATTACCATTGGTACATATAAAAGCAATGAAAACAATGTACCAGAAATGATTAATGGAACTTTTGGTATCCATTTTTTTGGCTTAACCAACTTCATATAAAATCGCTCAACAATAATCATGAGGCCCGTGTATGCACCCGCACAGATAAAAGTAAATGAAGGGCCATGCCAAAAACCACTGAGTGTGAAGATGAGCATGATGCCGATAAAAATTTTCATTTGACTCTTTTTACCACTTGTGGTAAAAGGCAGAAACACATAATCTCTAAACCAGGTATAAAGAGAAATATGCCAACGGATAACACGCTCTGTAAAATTCTTGGCAAGTATAGGGCGGCGGAAATTTTCCATCAAATCATAACCCATTACTTTAGCACTACCTATTGCTATATCTGAATAACCCGAAAAATCACAATAGGACTGTATGATAAAGAAAATACTTGCAACAAAAAGAGTAAGCCCACCATGATTGTATGGATTATTATACACCGCATTTACATAAATACCCATTCTGTCGGCAATCACCAATTTTTTGAAGAACCCCCATAACATGATTTTCAAACCTGCCACCACCCTATTATATTCAAATTGTTTTTCTTCATAAAACTGGTGTATCATGTTTTGAGGACGCTCTATTGGACCTGCTACTAACTGTGGAAAAAACATCACATACAAAGCATATATCCCAAAATTCCTCTCCGGTTTGTAATTACCACGATAAACCTCTATAGTATAACTCATCGCCTGAAAAGTATGAAAGGAAAGACCTACAGGTAATGCCCATCCAATATTTTTTATAGGGTTGGTCATATCAAACACTCCGAGAAATGTAGATATTCCATCATTTATAAAATTGAAATATTTAAACACACTGAGAATAAGCAGATTAGCAATAATGCTCATTAGTAGGTATAACTTTCGCTGCTTACCCTTGGCATTTTCAATAAAAATACCTGCAAAATAATCCACGATAATTGTAAAAAGCAGGACAAAAATGTAATACCAGATGTAATCCATATAGAATATACAGCTACTCACCAGCAGCAGAAGCCATCTAAATTTGTGGGGAATCAGGAAATACAATCCTATTACAATGATGAAAAAATAAATGAAAGTAAGCGAATTAAAAAGCATACCTATTTTTTTGGGGCGCAAACATAACGATTCTAATTCAATCAATGACTATCGGATTTGTATAGATTTAATCTTTCGCACCAAGGCATATTTAGATAAATATTAAAGTTCATATAATTCGCATGCATCAATAAAACACAAATCATTTACTTACCGTTTGCCATTTCTCTGCATATTGCAAGAATTTTTGAAAAAAACTTACAAGATGTCTGCCAATCCATTAGTAAGTATATTGATTATACATTACAACAGACTACACACACTTCAGGAATGTATCCGTTTTGCTCGGGCAAATATTCGATATCCAAATCTTGAATTCATTATTGCGGATGATGGCAGCCCCGCAGACGTTCAAGCAGCCATAAAGTTGTTGCCTTTCGATAAATTTATTCTCTCAGAAAAAAATGCCGGCCTTGGTGCCAATACAAATCATGGCATATCAGCTTGTAGTGGTGAATATATTTTTCAAATACAGGACGATCATTTTATACTACCCGGTTTTGAAGATTATCTAGAAAAAGCCATCATGGTACTACAGAAGGAAAAAAACAAAGGCATCATAAGGTCATTAATCAACAAGGATTTTACATCCTATACCATGAGCAGTGCCAATGGGGTGGCTTATCGTATAATAGCTAAGCCAATTTGGAAAAATGGATATAATGGATTTCATCAGCATTCAGAGCTACCTCATTTTAAGCACAACAGTTATCACAAGGTATTAGGTTTATATACAGAAGGCACAGATATGATCTATATGGAAAATGAGTTTTCCATTCGGTTTTTGAGAGCAAATGGGTATCGCCTATTTTTTGTAAAAGGTTATGACAATATCTTTCATCATGCCACAGAGTATAGTTTCCGACCTGCTATTTATAAAGGAATGACAGATACTGGTATGTATGCAAGATTGAAAAAAACAATCAAGAAAAAAATGCCAATTCTTCGGCTTATTCGTTTTTATTGGTGGATGATAAAATATGACCCGGTAAAGAGAAGATACTAAGGCTTACCTTCCAAGCTATTGCAGTATGCCAATGAACCCAATCTCACCCTGATGGCTACACCTGTTGCCTTTTCCAATTTCCATTCTACAGCACATGCACCAGTAAGTTTATTGGTATAAAAATTTTGAGGAAGGCTAAAAAAGGAAAATTTTTTTGGTAAGGAATCCGAAGCCGTTATAGGATGTACCATTATGGTATCACTTGTTGTTGTTTGTGCGGATACACAAACTGTTGTGCAGAAAAAGATACAAGTAAATATAAATTGCTTCATAATGTAAAAGTAGTGCTTACCGCATAAAAATACTCCTCAAATATTTAGACATAAAAAAAATTATGAATAAACGTAATGCTTAATCAACTCTTATCAATAAGTAAAGCATCTGAAAAAAAGAATTAGTTTTTAGCCCTTCGGGCAATGCCCATGCAGTAGAGATTGCGTAGGCATAATTGAGTTATAGAGTTATTCTACCGTTCTCATAAAAAAAGGCCCGCTTGTGAAAGGTTTTTATCCACACTTCAAGTTGATATCTTTTAACATTTTACCACATATATATCTTTACACCTTTCAAGTGGCCAATTAGGCTATAGACAATGAACGACTACACAAATTTTTTGCTTTTCCGCTTCAGACAAAGAGTAAAACCACCAGAAGTATTTATACTTTAAGTGGTCATCGATTTCTAATTTCCAGATTCGTTTTCACTTTACAAATTAGCAGCTTATCTGCGTGCTGCTTTGTATGGCATTTATTTGTAATGTCATAATAAACCGGATGTAGCATTTTTTAAAATTTATTGCACCACAGTGCAATGGATTAAGTTTTCTCAATATCATTTTTATTATGAAACCAATTATTCTAATCATCATATTATCGGCAGTGGGCAGCTGGTTGATACAAGTATTAAATCATCCCAAATTGAGCATACCATCAGTACACAGTAAAGAATGGGTACCACCCATTCCTTCATCTGCAGAACTCATACGCTGGCAGTGGTAAATATTTTTACCATCCAGCATAAAACTCTCTTTATTTGTATTTCTTTATTTTAACAATCAGAATAAACCGTTTATTCTTCTTAAACAGTAAAAGTTATGAATTTATTTGAAATGATTCAGTCTTATTGGTGGGTTTTAGTATTATTACTCTCCTTAGTATTTTACAAATTTATCCTCCGTGTATTTTTTGGTATGGTCATCGTGCCGGAAGATCGCATTGGTCTTGTTACCAAAAAATTTGTACTCTTTGGTGCCAACAAAGAATTGCCCGATGGGCGCATTATTGCCACAAAAGGCGAAGCAGGATTTCAGGCAAAAACATTAGCTCCAGGCTTGTATTGGGGTATGTGGCCTTGGCAGTATGGTGTTGATATGCATCCGTTCTCCGTTATTCCCGAAGGGAAAATTGGATTAGTACTCAGCAATGATGGAGCAGAGTTGCCAACAGGTAATATATTAGGCAGAAAAGTAGATTGCGACAATTTTCAGGATACACAAAGGTTTCTTGAAAACAGCGGTCAGAAAGGACGACAAACGCATATACTCACTCCCGGCACCTATCGTATCAATTCTTTTGCCTTTACCATTACTGTTGCTGATATGACCATCATTCAGGAAAATATGGTAGGCATTGTAACCACATTAGACGGCAATCCAATACGCAGCGGCCAAATAGCAGGTGAGGCCATAGATGGTCATAATAACTTTCAGGATTTTGATAGCTTCCTTTCAAAAAATGGTAATAGAGGTTTACAGCCACAGGTTATACTTGCGGGTAGTTACTTCCTTAACCCTTGGGCCATTCAGTTAGAGCAAATACCCATGACAGATGTATCTATTGGTCATGTAGGGGTAATCATATCATATATTGGTGAAGATGGCAAAGACCTTACCGGAGATACTTTTAAACATGGCAATATCGTAAGCAAGGGTTTTAGAGGTGTATGGATGGATGCATTGGGACCCGGAAAATATCCGATCAATAAATACACCATGAAATTAGAATTAGTGCCTACTACAAACTTAGTATTGAACTGGGCAAATGCGAGGAGTGAAGCCCATTCCTTAGACAAAAATCTAAGCACCATTACCGTACGTAGTAAAGATGGTTTCCCATTCAATTTAGATGTGGCGCAAATCATTCATATACCTGCCAATGAAGCACCAAAAGTGATTGCCCGATTTGGCAGCATGACAAACTTAGTAAGCCAAGTATTGGAGCCTACTATTGGTAACTACTTCCGAAATAGTGCACAGGATAGTGATGTAATTTCATTCCTAAGTACACGTAAGGAAAGACAGACAGCTGCAAAAGATCATATTCGCACCGTATTAGATGAGTATAATGTTAATGCTGTGGACACCTTAATTGGTGACATAGTACCACCTGAATCACTCATGAAAACTTTGACCGATCGTAAGATAGCACAGGAAGAAGAAAAGACATACGAAACCCAAAGAATGGCTCAGGAAAAAAGACAGGGTATGGAAAAAGAAACTGCCATTGCAGATATGCAAAAAGAAATTGTAAAAGCACAGCAAAGTGTGGAAATAGCGCAGCGTACAGCAGATGCTACTATACGGAAAGCAGAAGGTGATGCCAGTAGTTTAAAACTAAATGTAAGTGCAGAAGCAGAAGCCACAAAAATGCGTGCATTAGCAGAAGCAGAAGCCACGAAAGCAAGAGCTGCTGCGCAGGCGGAAGCTACCAAACTGAATGCCGATGCGGACGCTACTCAAATTTCAAAAACTGGTTTGGCAGAGGCTGAAAAAATTATGGCCATTGGTAAGAGTACTGCAGAAGCATACCAGCTACAAGTGGGCGCAATGGGTGGTGATAATTTTACCAAGTATAAAATGATTGAAGAAATTGGTAAGGGAAATATTAAAATCATTCCTGAAATACTCATAGGTGGTGGCAATGGTACAGATGGCAGCCTCAGCGGCCTGATGGGTATGCAACTGCTTCAAATGATTCAGGAAAAGAAAAAGGAGCAAGAAGAAAGCGGAAATAATTCATAAAAATGAAGCCTCCCAATTCTTAATCGCACTTTAATTAAAAACTGGCATACAATTCTATTAACTAAAACAAAATTTGAAAATAGAAAATGAATAAAAACAACAATGCTTCTTTGGTCATTTGTATCTTGATGGATATCATTGGATATGCCAGTTTTTCCATACCGGGTTTAGGCGAATTTGCCGATGTGGTATGGGCACCCATTTCAGCTTTTGTTTTTTATAAAATTTTTGGTGGTACAAAAGGTATGCTCGGTGGTACATTTAATTTCTTAGAAGAAATATTGCCCTTTACTGATTTTATTCCTTCCTTTACTTTAATGTGGTTGTGGAATTATTTCACAAAAAAAGAAGTAGTGAAAATCGGGTAGTAATAATTTACAAAATGGTCATCAATATGGTGACCATTTTTTTCTTACCATCCAGCTTCACATGATTACTTTTTATCTGAGTTGTTATGTGCATGAAAATTAATTGCACTAAAAGAAGCTTTGGTTATGCATGTATTGATTGATTTTTATGATAAGTGGCATATTAAGATTTTAAACAGGCATCATTATTGTCTTAGGTGCCTATTTTTGTAAAAAGTATAAACATAATAATTATGAATTTTAAAAAAATGTTTTTGCCATTAGTGGGCATGGTTCTTTGCATAGCTTCTTATGCTCAAAATGCAGATGAAGTAATCACAAAGTATTTAACTGCAAAAGGCGGTGCAGACAATTTGAGAAAAATTGAAACGCTTGTAATGAAAGGGAATTTAAACATCAACGGCTTACAAATACCTGTAACCATGAAAATGGTAAACAATGGCGGCATGAGGGTAGATTTTACTTTTAACGGCATGTCTGGATTCCAAATCATTACTAAGGATGCAGGTTGGGATTTTAACCCATTTTCAGGTCAAACAAAGCCAGAACCGCTTACTGCTGAGGATGTAAAAAGTAAACAAGATGCCTTAGACATTAGAGATGACCTGTTGGATTATGCATCCAAAGGTACATCTGTAGAATACTTAGGTATCGAAGATGTGGAAGGTACTGAGTGTCACAAGCTGCTCCTTACACTTAGTGGAGGCAAACAAAAAACCTATTTTATTGATGCCGATGGTTTCATGCTAGTGAAAAGTAGTGAAAAAACTACAGTAAATGGACAAGAAACCGAGTCAAATACTATGTATTCAAATTATAAAATGGTTGGAGATATCATGTTTGCACACAATATAGCAAGTGATATGGGACCTATTGAAATGGAAAGTATAGAAATCAACACTCCCATTGATAATTCAGCATTCAAACCAGAATAATTGATCTATTAAACAAGACCCGCTTCCAATGAACAGAAGCGGGTTTTTGGTTTTAATCAATTTACTACTCATATTTAAATTAAAATTTGATGAAAAAATTATTACTACTACTGGTACTTGGTGTATCAATGAAAGTGGGAGCTCAGATTAATTCTAGCACATTTGGAATGATGGAGGCCCGCACCTTAGGCCCTGGTACCATGAGTGGGCGTATTTCTGCTATTGAAGGGGTAAACAGTGAGCCTCGCATTCTTTACATTGGCACAGCAGGTGGTGGTGTTTGGAAAAGTACAAATGCAGGTGCATCATTTAAACCACTATTTGATAAATATTGCCAGAGCATAGGTGCAATAGCTATCGATCAAAAAAATCCAAAAAATATTTATGTAGCTACGGGAGAAAGTAATATGCGCAACTCAGTATCCATTGGTGATGGGTTATATAAATCAACAGATGGCGGGGATAACTGGAGCAAAATAGGATTGGATAGTACAGAGCATATAGCCAGAGTGGCTATTGATCCCAATAACAGCAATATCATATATGTGGCGGCCCCAGGCCCATTGTGGAGTGATAGTAAACATCGTGGTTTATACAAAAGCACAGATGCGGGCAAAACATGGGAGAAGATATTATACATCAATGAAAAAGCAGGCTGCGCAGAAATTGTTATTGACCCAAAAAATTCAAATACACTTTATGCCAGTACTTGGGAGTTTCGCCGTCAACCGTTTTCTTTTAATAGTGGTGGTACCGGAAGTGGATTTTATAAGAGTATAGATGGTGGAAAAAACTGGAAAGAAATTTCTAATGGATTACCTGCAAAACCTTTTGGCCGTATTGCTTTTAATATAGCACCTTCAGAACCAAATAAATTAGTGGCTATTGTTGAGAGCAGTAGTACAGGTTTGTATATCAGTACAGATGGGGGAGAAAGTTGGAAAAGTCAAAGTGCCATTCTCAATGTAGTGGCACGTCCTTTTTATTTTAGTACTATAGTCATTGATCCAAAAGATTCAAAAAGAGTTTACAGGCCGGCATTTGAATTTTCTTATAGTGATGATGGTGGATTTTCATTTGCCACTGCAAGTAATGAAGGTGGTTGGATACATAGTGATATGCATGCACTCTGGGTAAACCCCACAAATACTAACAATATGTATGTGGGCACAGATGGTGGTGTATATATGAGTAACGACCGAGGTGGCACATGGATATTCTGTGATAAATTGCCTGTTGGTCAATTTTATCATGTAGCTGCTGATAATCAAAAACCATATTACAGAGTATATGGTGGTTTGCAGGATAATGGTAGTTGGGTAGCACCATCATCATATCCCGGAGGTGTATCGAATGCAAAGTGGGAATCATTTTATGGTGGAGATGGCTTCTGGACTCAACCAGATCTTACAGATCCAAATATCGCTTATGCAGAAGCACAAGGTGGCAATATGGGTCGTACAGATTTGACAACCTTTAAGAGTACTAGCATACAACCACAACAAGGCCCCGGAGAAGAAAAATTGCGCTGGAATTGGAATACACCAATTGTATTGGGGGTAAAGAATCCGCATAATTTATATACAGGTGCTCAATACCTTTATAAGAGTACAGACCAAGGACGCAACTGGACTAGAATAAGCAACGATTTGACAACTAATGATAAGAAAAAACAAGAGCAGGAAAAGAGTGGAGGTTTAAGTGCTGACAATACTTCTGCTGAAAATCATTGTACCATTTTCACCATTGCAGAATCACCATTAGATGAAAACATTGTATGGGCTGGTACTGATGATGGAAACATTCAATACACAACCGACGGCGGTAAAAATTGGACAAATGTTTCGGCAAATTGGGCCGCTGCAGGTGCTGCTGCTCAAAGCTGGGTAAGTAGTATAGAACCCAGCAGGTACGATAAACAAACTATATATGTAACTACAGAAAATCACATGTATGGTGATATGAAAACTTATGCGGGTGTAAGTAGAGATATGGGTAAAACATGGACAATGTTTAAGAGCAATGAATTTACCGGATTTGCGCATAAGGTAACAGAAGACCTTGTAAATAAAAATTTAGTTTTTTTGGGAACTGAAATGGGTCTGTTTGCATCAGTGGATGCAGGTGCCAGCTGGTTTCGTATGAAAAACAATATTCCTTGGCAAGCATTAGTAAGGGATATAAAAATACATCCTACTACTAATGATTTGATTATTGCTACACATGGCAGAGGTATTATTGTTGTAGATGACATCACCTTGATGCGTACTCTCACTCCTGAAATTGCTAAGAAAGATTTTGTACTGTTTGATCAACCTGATATGTTATTGAGAAACGGCATTTTGGGTGGTGTAGCCTTTCCGCCACAGGGTTGGGTTTCAGGCAATGCGCCAGACCTTATTGCCATTCAATATTACATGAAAGAAAGACTTAATTCCGGTGATGTAAGTATTGATATTTTAGACGCCTCCGGCAAATTGGTTCAAAACATTCCAGGTAGTAAACGCAAAGGACTTAATAAAGTTTATTGGAATTTAAGAGGAAAAGGTCCTAAGACAGCAAGTGGTGGAAGCAAACCAGATAATAGTAGCCTTATAGCACCAATGGTACTACCCGGTACTTATACAATCAAAGTAACAGCAGCAGGTAAATCTTATACCAGTTCCGTAAAGGTAGTTCATGATGATATGAATAAAGACTTAACTGTGGATGGTCAAAAACAGTTGTATGATAATGCTTTAAAACTTGCATCATATCATGAGCGTTTGGCTACTGTTGTTGATGATATATCGAGCAAGCAATCTGTTTTAAAAATTGCGATGGATTCTTCAAAAGATGCCAAACTTAAAAAAGCCGCAGGCGACTATTGGACTAAATTAGAAACATTTAGGGCAACACTTTTACCCACCAGTAAGAAATCCATTTTTGCTGATGAAAAAAGACTTAGAGAGGAAATCAGTGAAGTTTATATAGGGCTTTGCTTTAAGGAAGCTGCCCCGAGCAATACAGAGCTATTATCCGTGCAGCGCTTATCAGATTCTATGAACATAACAGAATCAAGGCATAAAACTTTAATGGCAGAATTGAATAGCAAATTAGGATCTAAATTAGAAAAAGCAGGATATAGTCTGGCTGTGCATCATTCAGATTATATGCATCAAAGCACCAATGAAACAGCTGGTTTTGTTCAAACTTCATCTGCAAATGAATCTGGAATTTTTAATAGAAATTTTTCAAAAATTTTCAGTTTTAGAATGAAGTAATTTTTAAAAAATATATTAAGCTTTTTTAAAAAAGCGGCTCATCAAGGGCCGCTTTTTTCTATTGAAATATATGGTAAAGGAATATTTTAACCCATACATAAAAAATGAATCTTTAGCTTAGCCGCCAATGCAGTTATCTTTTTTCCTTGCACAAAGGTTGTCATTCAATAAGCAGAAAAGTTTTAGTCGTTTTATCATTCGATTAGCTACTGCGGCTACGGCATTGAGCGTAGCAGCAATGATTCTTACACTAAGTTTTGTAAATGGATTTCAACAGGCCATCAGCGAAAAAGTATTCCATTTTTGGGGTCACTTGAGGGTGCAGGAATATGAGCCTGATAAAGCACTCATTGCAGAAGAAACTCCAGTGCCATACAATGATAGTATATACAACATCATTAAGCAACAACCTGGTATTTTATCTGTAAATGTATTTGCTACAAAAAGTGCGGTTATTGAAAATAAAAAAGACATTGAAGGAGTGCTGCTAAAAGGTATGAGCAGTACATACGATGGCAAACAAATGGCAGCCTTCCTACAGTCTGGCCATTGGCTTGATTTTACTGATAGTTTTTATAGCAGGGATATTATACTAAGCAGTTATATTGCCGATAGGCTAAAGATAAAAAAAGGGGATGCCATTCCAGTTTATTTTATACAAGCTGATGCAGGGAGTGCTACTGTACGTTCCTTAAAAGTGTGTGGCATTTATAAAACAGGAATTGAAGAGTATGATAAACTTTTTGCCATTTGTGATATTCGTTTAATTCAACAGATGTATGATTGGGAGCATAATGAAATAGGGGGTTTTGAGGTTTTGCTAAAAGATTATACAGCTATGGATAGTATTAACCGACAACTGTATGCCAACCTGCCTGATAGATGGATAAGTAGAACCATTAAGGAAGTATATCCAAATATTTTTGATTGGTTGGAAATCATGAATGTAAACAGGAATGTAATTTTTATTGTAATGGCCATTGTTGCCATCATCAATTTAGTGACCTGTTTGTTAATCCTGATCTTAGAAAGAACCCGCATGATAGGTGTATTAAAATCAATTGGTGCAAAGGATGAGTTTATCCAATCGGTGTTTTTATATAATGCTTTATTTATAACCGGGTTTGGAACCTTTTTTGGGTTATTGTTTGGTGTGGGTATAACACTATTACAACAGGCTACTGGATTTATCAAATTAGATGAGTCTGCATATTATGTAAGTGCTGCACCTGTTGTATTAGAACCCTGGCAAGTGATTTTGGTATGTGCAGCTACCATTGTTGTATGTTTACTTGCATTGCTGCTTCCGTTACTGCTTATAAAGAAAGTATCTCTTGTAAAGGCCATACAATTCAGATAGACTACAACAGCGTGTAACACGCTAAAGAACATATAATATCACGAAGTCAGAGACTTCGCAACCATTCTTACCGCATCCCAAATACCATTTAATTTGCGCACATGAGTTTTGCACCACTTCCTGTTTCCATTCAAGATCAGTTTATCGAACTAATGCAGATGAATGATGCTGCAAGCACTATAGCATTTCTCAACAATCAGAATATTAGTGATGTAGCTATTCTTATTAATGACAATCCGAATCATGAAGCTCAGATTATTGGAAATATGTCCATCAATAGGGCAGCAAAAGTGTTTAAGCTATTAGATTTTGCGCAGTAAAAAGATATCATTAAAGCATTACCAAATATAAAAACTGCTGAGTTACTTAATGAATTACCTGCTGATGACCGTACAGATTTTTTTGAAGATTTGCCAAAGGAGGTCATTAGAGATCTTATCAAATTATTAGAACCTGAAGAAAGAAAAATAGCATTGCAATCTCTAGGATATCCGGAGGATAGTGTAGGTAGGTTAATGACACCGGATTATGTATTTGTGTATGTAAGTGATACTGTAGAAGATGTATTTCAAACCATTCGCAGGCAGGCCAGAGGTACAGAAACGATTGATGTTATTTATGTCATCAATGAGCGAGGCGCATTAGTAGATGATTTGCGTATTAGGGATATCATTTTAGCTGCGCCGGATAAGCGAATAGAGCACTTGATTGATCATAGATTTGTAGCATTAAATGCCAATACAGACCAAGAGGAAGCGACATCTGTTTTTAAAATGAATAATAGAGTAGCACTGCCGGTTACGGATGATCATAATATGCTATTAGGTATTGTTACAATTGATGATATGCTTTGGGTAGCAGATGAAGAATTTACAGAAGACATACAAAAAATAGGTGGTACGGAGGCATTGAATGAGCCTTATTTAGACATTCCTTTTTTCAAATTAATCAAGAAAAGAGTTGGCTGGTTGATCATATTATTTGTGGGTGAAATGCTTACTGCTACTGCAATGGCATTTTTTAGTGATGAAATAGAAAAGGCTGTGGTGTTGTCCATATTTGTACCATTGATTATAAGTACCGGAGGTAATAGTGGTAGTCAGGCATCCACGCTCATTATACAAGCACTTGCATTGGGAGAAATTGCTATTGATGATTGGTGGCGGGTAATGCGGAGAGAAATATATAGTGGGATGGTATTGGGAGGTATATTGGGTTTAATCGGATTTTTTAGAATTATGGTTTGGCATTATATGATGCAGCAAGGAGTAATAGAAGATATATATGGGGCCTATTGGTTGCCTGTGGGATTTGTAGTGGGATTGTCGTTAGTTGGTGTAGTTTTATGGGGTACACTTACAGGAAGTATGTTGCCCATATTTCTAAAAAAGTGTGGAGCAGATCCCGCAGTATCATCGGCACCATTCGTGGCCACATTGGTAGATGTAACAGGGTTACTTATATACTTTTCATTAGCCTGGGTATTTTTAAAAGGCTTGTTGTTGTAGGATGTTTTGAAAGAAAAAAAGGATAGGAATTATTTGCAATAGCAAGTGTTCATCATTGCCCGTAGGGCAAAAAAAAAATATTTATTTACCCTTCGGGAAATGAGATAAAAACAGGCATGCGTTTCAATTTTTTTGCACAATGCTAATCATTGCCCGCAGGGCGAAAAGAAAAAGTAAACTTATTTACCAGTAAATACTGCTTTCCTTTTTTCTAAAAATGCAGATACTCCTTCTTGCATATCGGCTGTACCAAAGCATTGTCCAAATAAATTGATTTCTTTTTCAAAACCATTTTCAGTTTCATCATATACAGCATTTACAGTGGCTATACAAGCAGCAATAGCAAGTGGTGCTTTAGTATTGATGAGAGCAAGTAATTCTGTTGCCTTTGGCAATAATTCCTCAGGCGTGGTTACATAATTTACCATTCCATATTGCAGTGCAGTTGTGGCATCAATCAAACTGCCGCTCATGAGTAATTCTAGGGCTCTTCCTTTACCAATCAGTTGAACCAAACGCTGTGTGCCGCCATAGCCGGGTATCAATCCAAGATTGACTTCTGGCTGGCCAAATTTTGCATGAGATACAGCAATTCTAAAATGACAACTCATGGCCAATTCGCATCCTCCACCAAGAGTAAAACCATTGATGGCGGCTATAACCGGCTTGGAACATCTTTCAATTTTAAAAAAAGTTTCATGACCACGACGGCTGAGCGCCTTAGCCTCATCTACTGTATGATTGCTAAATTCTGCAATATCTGCTCCGGCTACAAATGATTTTGGCCCCGCACCTGTAATGATAACTGAACGAATGCTTTGATCAGATTCCACATGGTCAAAAGCGGTATTCAAATCATCAAATACAGCTTTATTGAGGGCATTCAATTTATCCGGACGATTTATAGTAATGGTACAAATACCATTTTCAGTATTGACAAGTAAAGTAGTGTACATAAAATTTATTCTTGGCAAAAATAATAGAATGTAGGCGGCAAGTCTTTCAATTTTTCTTAGAGATTTTTCAAAGCACATTGTAGGAAATATTGAAAGTCAATAATGATAGCGGCTTGGCTTATTGTTGGCTCATAAAAAAAATTACTACAATATTTTTACTGTATGAGCATAAAAACATGGTTTAGTATCCTGAGAAAATTCAAAAGCAAAATCAGTATTTAAAAAACATTTCTCTATTTTCACAAAGTGAAAGAAAAGTCCTCCATCATATTGGCCATTGATCCTGGCACAGTCGTAATGGGTTATGCCATTTTAGAAGAAAAACAAAAAAAACCTGCATTAATTACGATGGGTGTTTTAAAACTGGCAGGCACAAAAGATATTTATGCAAGGTTAGAAAAAATTTACAGTGTAGTATCAGATCTCATCAAAAAATATGAGCCAACCAGCTTTGCCATTGAGGCACCTTTTTTTGGAAAAAATGTACAGAGCATGTTAAAGCTGGGTCGTGCACAAGGTGTGGCCATAGCAGCGTCTATGCAAGCAGGCATAGGTGTTTCAGAATATTCTCCAAAGAAAGTAAAGTTATCTGTGACGGGTAATGGTAATGCGGCAAAGGAGCAAGTGTGGAAAATGCTACAGCACCAATTGAATATTGAAGAAAGGCCACAATATTTAGATGCGTCAGATGCACTTGCAGTAGCTCTTTGTCATTACTACGAGTTGAATGGACCACTGGCAAAGCAGGGTAAGGGATTTAAAAGCTGGGACGATTTTATTCAGAAAAACAGCCACCGTATTTCATCATGATGCAGATATGGCTGCAATGATTTTTTGCTGGGTTGCCAGCATTTCTTCCGGAGATAATTTTAATTTAGGTCGAGTAAAATTCAAATCATCTGCACTATTTATGGGTACTAAGTGCACATGTGCATGTGGCACTTCAAGACCAATAACGGCTATACCACATCGGCGGCAGGGCAAGGTAAGTTCGATAGCTTTGGCAATTGGTTTTGCAAATGCAAATAATTGTGCAAGTGTATCATCCGGTACATCAAAAAATTTATCTATTTCAGTTTTTGGCACCACTAAAACATGCCCGGGCACCAAGGGAAAAATATCCAAGAACGCATAGAATAATTCATTTTCTGCAATCTTATAAGAAGGTATTTCACCGGCTATTATTTTTGAGAATATACTCATCTAAACAATATTTTAAATATTGATGTCTTCAATTTTAAATTTAATCATGCCATTAGGCACTTGCACTTCAGCAATTTCTCCTTTCTGCTTTCCCATTAAACCTTTGCCAATGGGTGAAGAAGCCGATATTTTTCCTGCTTTTAAATCCGCTTCTTTTTCACCAACAACCTGATAGGTAATCGTTTTTTTGGTACCCATATTGGTGATGGTTACTTTGGTGAGTAAGGATACTTTGCTCGTATCTATATTGCTGCTATCTACTATGCGAGCATTGGCAATCTGACTTTCCAATAATTTTATTTTTGCTTCCAACATACCCTGTGCTTCTTTAGCAGCATCGTATTCGGCATTCTCTTTTAAGTCGCCTTTTTCTCTTGCTTCTGCTATTGCCCTGGAGGCAGCGGGACGCTCTACACCTTTCATCCTTTGCAAATCTTCACGCATTTTTTCAAATGCTTCATTAGATACATATACTGCATCACTCATACTCTTTCTAATCTTTAAAATGACAAAAAAAATACAACGCTACAATTGATTTGCAGCGTTGCACTGCAACAAAATTAGGCTTTTAGCAAATTGCATCCAAAAAAAATACAGGCGCAAGCCCTGAGCATAACAGTTTATAATTTAGCCAAACAAATGATAGAGGTAAGTGCAGCCGTTTCTGTACGCAGTCTATTTGATCCAAGATGTACAGGCTCAAAATCATTTTCGATAGCAAGCTGTGTTTCATTCAAAGTAAAATCACCCTCCGGGCCAATAGCAATAGTAAATGCATCAGGCTTAGCCAATTCATGTATATGTTTTTTGGATCCCGTATTACAATGTGCTATTATCTTTAGCCCTGGCAATGTTTTGCTGTAAAAAAAAGTTTTACTGCTTACTGGTAAGGACAATTCGGGTAGCCAAGTTTGCTTGCTTTGGAGCATGGCAGATACAATAATTTGTTTGAATCGTTCTATTTTAAAATGTTGCTTTTCTGTTCTTTCACAAATGAGTGGAATAATTTTTTGAATACCAATTTCAGTAGCTTTTTCTATCAGCCATTCTATCCTGCTTTGATTTTTTAATAAAGAAACTGCCAGCACAATATTTTGAGTTGGAGCTTCCGTAAATGAAGAATTAATGATATTAACTGTACCCGTTTTTTTTGTGGCTGATAGGATTACACAAGTATGTAAATAACCTCGTCCATCGGTTAATGCTATTTGATCTTTGGCTTGTAAGCGCAATACCTGAAATGCATGTTTGGCTGTAAGCTCACTCAACTCAAACATTGAGGTTGCTGTTGTAATATCCTGTTCGTAAAATATTGGTAAAGACATCTATAATTTTGAATGGGTAATAAAGTGATTTCCAAAAGTGAGATGAAAAATAGTTTAAAATAAATGCATGTAGTCGATTATAAATGGATGTACATCTATTCAAAAAATAAAGGCAAATAGCAGGCAATCATTATTGCTAAAACAAAGTCTGTATGCCATTCTTTATACGAAATTCATGTTGCAAAAGCCATTTTTTTCGCATCAGACCACCCGCATATCCGGTCAAAGATTTATTGCTGCCTATAACCCTATGGCAGGGCACAATAATGGCAATTTTATTTTTACCATTTGTCGTACCTACAGCACGCACCGCTTTTTCATCACCTACCTGCTTGGCTATTTGAAGATAGGAGGCTGTATTGCCAAAAGGTATGCTGAGCAATTCGCCCCAAACCTTTTGTTGAAATGCAGTGCCTTCCTGATGTACGGGTATTGAAAATGCTCTCCGCTTGCCATTAAAATATTCAATCAATTGCTCTGTACATTGATGTATTACTTCGCTTACACCAGGTTCGCCATGTATCATTTGCTGCATATTATCTACAAAAGAAATTTCTGTAATATAATGTTCTGTAGCACCAATAAGCAGCAGGCCTGCGGGGCTTTGATAATAGGTGTAGTACAATCCGGTAATTGTTTGCATAAATGATTATCCCATTTTACTTCCATTTGGCACATTCCGTTCGGGCTGCAGCAATACTACTTCATTTATATCATCATATAAACCAAGTACCAAACATTCACTATAAAAATTTGCTATTTGTTTTACAGGAAAATTAACAACAGCAATTACTTGCCTTTGCAGCAAGCTGGTCTCATCATAATACTTAGTGATTTGTGCAGATGATTTTTTTATGCCCATCGGCCCAAAGTCAATAGTGAGTTGGTATGCAGGTTTTCTGGCTTTGGGAAATGCTTCCACTGATATGATGGTGCCACACCTAATATCTACTTTTTCAAAATCTGCCCATTCAATCATTTTATTTGTTTATTCTGTTTTTTTATTTTCAATTTGCCGCTCAATGTACAAACAAAAAAATATTTTTTTATGAAACGACATGCTACAGCCGTGTGGATGGGAACCGGAAAAGAGGGTAATGGTAGTTTAAGCACCCAAAGTGGTACCCTTACAAATACCCAGTATTCTTATAAAAGTAGGTTTGAAGATGGAGTAGGTACAAACCCAGAAGAATTAGTAGCTGCAGCTCATGCAGGTTGTTTTTGTATGAAGCTCAGCTTTGTGCTTGGAGCTGCCGGTTTTGCACCAGACAAACTACAATGCACAGCACATATTACTTTAGAGAATGGCGCTGTAACTGCATCTCACTTGGTATTGGATGCTTCCGTGCCAGGTATCAGCAAAGAAGCATTTGATGCCTGCACTGCTGATGCAAAGGAAAATTGTCCGATTAGTAAATTATTAAATGCAAGTATTAGTTTAGACGCTACGCTTAATGCTTAATTTTTGCTATGAGTAATGAAATCATGATTAGAATAGCCGGTTTTGCAGATGCTGCAGAATTGGCTTTTTTATTTGATCAATATCGTATGTTTTATGATCAGCCAACTGATATAAATGGTGCAAGAAAATTTATCAGTGAAAGGCTACAACTCAAGGACAGTGCAGTCTTTTTGGCTTTTTTAGGTGAGCAAGCCGTTGGATTTACACAGTTATATCCCATCTTTACATCTGTGGGCATGCAGCGTAGTTGGTTATTGAATGATTTATTTGTAACAGAGTCCGCAAGAGGAAAAAAAGTAGCTACACAATTATTAGAGACTGCCAAACATTTTGCAAAAAGTAGAAACAGCAAATGGCTGTTATTACAAACAGGCGCCGATAATTTTCATGCACAAGCACTCTATGAAAAAGATGGTTGGAAAAAACAATCTGATTTCTTTTATCAGTTTGATCTATAGATTGAACAAGTTTTTATATTCATAATTTCCATTTCAAAATAAGCAGTTCGCAAATTATTGATTAACCAGTTTTTGCCTGTATTTTATTCCAATTTTTTAAACTCATGATTACAAGAAAAACAATGGTAGGAATTTTCTATACCTAAGGGTACAGAAAAAAATGAAAAAGTCAATATAGCTGAAATCCAATTTTTAGGTTTAGCTGCTACCATAAATTGCACATCATGACTACCGCAATTTGGGCATTGCATTAATCTTTTTTTTCTTGCATCCTCAGCCTCAAACATAGCAATTGATTTTGCATAATCATTTTCCCAAACCTGAAGTTTAATATCTCCAAATATATAATTGATAGAGGGCAATATCGAGGCCGTATTTTCATCCATTAAATAAGACGCTATTCCTTCGGATTCAAGAAATCCAACTGCTAAATTAGCATCAATGTAATTGTCGTAAGATCTAATGTTGATTAATTTCATGACTAATATAATAATTGAATAGGGTGGTAAAAGACATAATGAAGATAGCTATTTCTTAATTGCAGAATAAAGTTTTAGAAGTACTGATTTAGTTACACCAATTTTAGTTGATTAATAAAAACCGGCTG
>ERZ650309.503-NODE-503-length-19212-cov-6.730699_pt1 | contig 19212 bp, 21 predicted proteins | sample MGYA00376245_ERZ650309 | MGnify/ENA primary metagenome ERZ650309 (study PRJEB26733, sample SAMN07839294) | wastewater metagenome | biome: urban; feature: wastewater treatment plant; material: waste water | place: USA: North Carolina | collected 2016-04-26 ...
CTCTTCACATAGTAAAAGGTGAATTTGCTTGGGTTATTAATATCACCACCACAATTTGTAAAGGTCTTTCCTTCATCATCTGAGTACATAACGGATCCAAAATATGTGTGCGCAAGTATGCGTATGCCGCCGGTTGTTTTTTGAAGGGCACATACATCATTATTGGCAAATATTCTATCATCATTGAGTACCTGCCATTTGGTGCCGTCACGTTTGCCTTTCCAGAGGCTACCGCCACTTGTTATTGTATACATTTCATCTGTTTCAGGAACGTAGTCTACAGCAATGGTGCTACCGGCAATGTTGGCATTTCCTCTTTCACTCCACTGACCTATTATTTTTCCATTTGCAAAAGATTCGTCACCTGCTGCTGATTCCCTGTTTTGTATTTTCAACAATTGTTTTTGCTGAAAGAGCATTTCGTTATTTTTTGCATCTAAGGCTTTCCAGTCAGCACCTGGTGCAGAGCGGTGCATGGAGGCCCACCAAAGTTCTTTTTTCTTTTCATGATCTTCGCCTTCTTCTTTGCCACCCTCGCCAGGCAGGGTTAAAATTTTTGTCTGGCTATTCTCTGGTTTATTTTGATGAAACCCATGTACCAAAAGTGATATTAAGGTAGATAGAATGAGCAGAGAAATAAAGATTCTGGGGGTAAAATATGTATTCATTGTTCAAGTTTTTTATTCACATATTGATGTCTGCATCTATGTGAAATGATTAATAAAATTATACTTTTCTAAAGTAAAATAATTATATGAATAAAAAAAATATTGAGTGTAAACCCATAGCCGTTTGGCAATAAATTTTAGCTATAGAAATATGTCCTTTTTTTGTTACTTTAGTTTTCACCCCAATATGCACCTCCGTTTGTTTTGGTTGCGGCCATACCCTTTTTGTACCACAGTATTTATTTACCCATCCTTGGTTTTTTGTACCACACCACAGATGGAGCAAACGGAGGATGCATGGGGCCAGGGCACATGCTGGTGTTGATTATGTACTATCTACTGGCATTTTTCATCCACGTTTTCTGCGTAGCTAAAATTTATTGTTATTAGTTTGAAATACTTTTTCATGACTATCTGCATTAATGCAGATTTAGTAATTTATTTAAAAGAGTGTTGTGTAAGCATGTCTGGTGTTGAATGGGAGTGTGGGTGTGGCATGGGAGTTATTTTTCAAGAAACTCTTTTGGTGCGTCTTTCAATTGAGCCAAATCAAGCTCCAATTTTGTAAGTCCATTATCACTCACTGCTCCTACGGTAAATCCGCCGCAGACATTATATAAAGTAAGGTTTGCTTCTCCATTTATGACATAAATTGCCGGGTCTGGATTAGGAAAAGTATTATGCAGATGAAACCTTACAAATCCGCTAAGTGGCAGAGAACTTTCTATACTCTTAACTCTTAAATTTACATTGTAAAAGCCCTGTTTGCTGCCCGGAAGAATATCTGCTGAAAGCACTCTTCCATTCATCTCAGGGTTTTCTCCCCAACGATTTTTTTGAGGGTCGCCATTTATTTCCCGCATTTGTTTCGTTTCTGGCTGCTCCTTATGTTCAAAATGTAAGTTATCTATTATCTTTTTGTATTTGCCAATAAGCAACCCACTGGGTTGTGCAGAAGTATTAACAGTTTTTTGAGTAAGATCATTATTCTGCACTTTTAATACATCTAATTGTTGTTGGAGGTCTTTTAGAGTAATTGATATACCAGCGGTTGGACTAATATTCAGTGCCTGAAGCCGTGGCAACAAAACACCAAGAACCAAAACACCAATAGCAATGAGAAAATATGCGACAGCCTGGGTATAACCTTCTTTTACAATACTATATTGTGGCTGGGGAATCTCTGTAATCTTGGCCTTGAGTGTAGAATCTTCTTTTAGTATTTTTTCTAAAAACCGTGAAGAGTCATTATAAATTCTATCGGATTCAGTAATAAGATTAATGCCTCCAAAAATTAGTAGACCCGCAAGTATTAATGCTCCGATAATGTATGTTTTATTATTTTCTTTGCTCATTTAAAAATTTTTTGAGTTTATAATAATTCATCTATGGAATAGAAAATCTTGATTTCTTTTGAAGAGCATACTTAAATGCGCCTAAGGCAATAGGCGTTGATTTTTGTGTACCTTTAAGGGTGTTATTAAGGCCCGTTGCAACCTCAAACCAAATACCATCAGTTATCTTTACTTCAGCTCCAAGAGTTGCTCTTGAATAAACATAGTCTTTCTTACCATCGATGCTTTTGCTGTTATTATACCCCCATTCAAGAGAAACCTGGAGGTTGCTGTTGCCAGCAATTAAGCGTACCCCTGTCAGAAAATTGGATTTATAGTTTGTGTCTGCTTTGAAAAAATTGGTGTATTGAATCATGCCAATTAACTGCCCCCAATTTCCAACACCGATACTGGTGCTTGCCAAAGACACCCATTTCCTGCTTTTTACACTTTGCTAGGAGCCGTCTGTAGAGTTTAAAACTAACCCTGATGAAAACTGAAGGCGGGTGGCATTCCAGTGTGTTTTTTCAAATTCGTTTTTGAAGTTTTTGATTAAAGTATTTGCTTTCTCCAGGGCTATTTTGTTATTCTGTTTTTGTGCTATATATACTTTAATAATTTCCTTAATGTTGAAAACATCTTCTTTGGTTAAATCATTTTCACTAATCTTAACAATCGAAAGTATTTTTTTTACTTCACGATAAAGAGTATCCACATCAAGTTTTATATCTGTTCTTAGTTTGGTAATTTCAGAAGGGTTTCCTGGCGTTAATGCGGATTCAATTGTATCTATTGTCTTCATTTTTTCAGTAACACTTACTGGTGATTTATCATTAATAAGTTGTTTAAATAAACCATTTTTGACCACATTAAATATTTTATCTTCTCCGGTTGTATATTCATTAATAATCCCATTCATCATACCAGCCACTTCAGAATGCAGCAGAATATTTGAATTGTCAATGGGAACCCAGTTTATTCCAAAAGCCAGGTTGGAACCTGTACTGTCTGAATTCGTTGCAGATGTAAGCTGAAATGCATATTTCCAGTAGTAGTTTTTACGATAATCTGCTACACTTTTCGCCGTTTTATTAAATGTTTGAAATGGAGACCAGGAAAGAGCAAAGCCGGGTTTTATTTTACCGCTACTATCTAGGCCGGAAAAGCCAATAGCAAATTCTTTTGCACTGGAGGGTTTTAAAACCTGCGATGGATTTACACTAAGCATTTGAAAGGCGGATAAGTCCGAAACTGACAAATCCATATAAAAATCATCAATATTTTTAAGACTGGAATCTTGTGCCTGAACCACAGCAAAAACACTGGTCAATAAAATCCCAAAAAGAATAATTAGCTTTTTCATTTTCTCAACTTTTTAATTGTTTTTTTAGAAAATAATCTGGCAAAATCAGCAATTGGGTCCTTAATGGATGTTCCAGCTTTTACATCACCTTTTTCAGGTATTGAAGACGAAATAACAATACCGTCTTGCATATACTCGGTAATTTGACGGAAGGTTTGGTCATCATTACTCACATTTACAATAAATATTCTCCAGGTGTTCAGAACGCCATCCAAAGAACCTGGGTCGCCGATGCTGATAGTATCGCTGCTACCATTTACGTTCTTTACTGTAATTACTCCTAATGGACCTCTGTCAAAACTAAAACCCCAGTTTACTAAGCCTTCAACTGTGATTTTGGCAGTAATGAACCCTCCGCTTGAATTGAATTGAACTAACATAGTATGATTCTTTAAAATTTTCGCCTACTCTGTACCCTTTTCGGCATCCGGGTTTTAGGAATTTCTCACTCCTATTACAAATGCAGTGTATCCGACAATGACTCCTATTAATTCTTTTCCGTTTTGCACTACTAATTCTACCACGGGCTTTGGCGTTTCAATAAAACTGGAGGTGCACCATTTTATAAAACAAGCTATCAGTGCAAGCAGGTAAATGATTACTGCGATGTATTGTATAATATCACGCATGGTAACGGGGTCTGGTGGCAATGCCTCATTCCTGTTTAAAAGCGTCATGGCTGCAAGCGCTGATTTTGGTTTTACGATTGATATTCCTAATACAGCGCCAAGGTTTAGTGATAGTATAGCGCCCAACATATTTGCCAGCGTATTTAAGGGATCAGGAATATGAATCTTTACCGGGTCATTTGGATTAATTGGATGAAAAATTGCAACGTAGATAGCATATATATATATACTGAAAGCAATAATCAGCAGTAGCCATCCGATGATAATTGCTAAACTCTTTTTTATATCCATTTCTTATTTTTTAAAAGCTCCGCCTACTCTATTCCCTTTTCGGCATCCGGTTTTTTTGCATAAATGAATTAGTGCAAACATGAGCGAATGGATAGGTTAAGTCAATCCCGATTATACCTAGAAAAGCATCCCGATTATTAGATGTATCTTATCCCGAAAAATCGGGATTGAACTGGTGCAAATCAGCATATACCTTTGTGATAAATAGTTTTGTCCGGCTGATACAGTGTATTTATTATTGTTACAGAATTTTGGCCTAATTATTTTCCTTTAATCATTTATTCATCATTTTAAAAAACATTTTATGCCAAATCCAGTTTGGGTTATTGAGGCCCAAGTAGCGCAACAAAGAATCGCTAATTTTTTACCCAAAAAGCAATCTATTGAAAAGGCGTTTGGAATCAGTAATGAAACAAAGTCATTTGAATTTACAGCAAATGACTTTTTAAAATATTTTGAAGAATTGACACAAGTGCCAAATATTGGTGGTGTACGTTTGTACTTTGCAAATATGATACCCCCTAATAGTACTGGCGGCGATGCTGATGAAATGCATATTAACTCAAGAAACAAATTGGCGTTGATTATTGCTCCAACAACTATATTAACTGTAACAGCGCCCAATGAATCTGCCCCTGATTTAGGCAATACATATTATTTCATATATAGAGATAGAAATAACAATACTATCATGCGCATAGTAGGTACCAGTTCTGACGAAATACTCAGAAGAAAAAGATGGAAAGAAAGCTACCTGGCTGGTGCTGCTAAGCACGAGCATTTGGTAAAGGAATTTAAAGTTTACGAAACGAGGAGTATTTGGTACAATCTTCCTATTTTCAAAAGCAATGATCCATCCTTACCGGGTATGATTGAGTTTATAAATACAAATAATATATCAAAGGTAATCATGCACATTGCAAGCCGTAGTTTAGATGAGCCTTATCCCAATCAATTGGATATTGTTTATGAATTGAATGATGGCACAAATCAATATTATACTAGATTGAATATTGATGATATCAACAAAAGTCTTCATGGCTTAAATGATAAAGTGAGGCTCGCAATTACAACTACTTACGGAGACACTGGCATTCCCTGCCCACCACGCATTTGCAATTAATATGTTTCTTACAATACTATACCTTGTTATACTTAGCATTTGTTTTCTGTGCAGCCTGATTAGTTTCAGGCTGCATTATCCTTTACACTTGCGTGTATTTTCCATTTTTATTGGTTTGTCTTTAATAACAGAATTAGTAGCATTTGCGTTGCCTTCTTTAACCGGAATAAATAACAATATGCAGGTTTATAATCTTTTTAGGTTGCCTGAGTTTTTTGCTATAACCTGGTATTTTAAACAGCTAATACCCGGCAGGTATGTGCAAAAAGCTATTCTAATAAGCTGGATAGCATATCCCATATTTTGGATTTGGTATTTATTTATACACACCAGCCTTTCCGTATGGAGTGGGGTGCTTGCAAATATCATAGGTATTTACAGCATTGTACTTGCGGTTATATTTTTATACCACTTATACCAATCTGATAATATAGTTTCTGTAAAAAGAAATGCAGAATTTTGGATAGCGGTGGGTATATTATTTTTCGAAGCCACCAGCTTGCCCACTCTGGGTGTGCTGTTGTATGCCACAGAAATGGATAATGCGCAAGCAATAAAACTATCTATGGCACTGCCCGTTTTCAATATCATCATGTACCTTATATTTGCTTATGCATTTTTATGCCGGAGAATCAAATTGCCATAAGCGACCTTACGTTTACCGTTATAGCGGGTACAATTAGTTTTATAGTTATAACCATTGCTATCATTGCAATACTAGTGGCATTTCAAAGAAAACGAATAGGGACCCTAAAGAAAATACAGGATATGGAAATCAGTTTTGAAAAACAACTCTTTAAAAGTCGTGTAGAAGTACAGGAAGAAACTAGTAGCCTGCTTGCCAAAGAACTACACGATAATATTGGCCAATTGCTTACGGGTACTAAAATATTAATGGGTCTGGCAGAAAGGCAGATAGAAGCTCAGGTAAACATGCCCGATACTTTTTTGCAGGCACAGCAAAGTTTAGAAAAAGCCATACAGGAACTGCGCACTCTTTCAAAAGTATTAGATAAAGATTGGATCAGCCACTTTAGTTTTATTGAAAATCTACAGCAGCAGGCACAGCGTATCAACGATACCGGCATGGCCTGCTGTAAACTATTGTTACCAGCAGCTGTTCTAACTATGTCTCCTGATAAACAGATTATTCTTTTCCGCATTGTGCAGGAAGGTATACAAAATGCTATGAAACATGGTGGAGCAGATGCTATTGATATCAACATTTTCAATGAGAATAATCAATTTGAAATACATGTTAGTGACAATGGCCGGGGTTGGGATACATCTGCCCCACATGGTATGGGTATTACTAATATGCAACACCGCACAGAAATACTGGGGGGTAGGCTTTCCATTGAATCCGTACCCAATAATGGTACAAATCTTACCATCACCATTCCCTTATCATAATACATTATGTCAAAAATTACAGTAGCCATAGCAGATGATCATGAACTGGTGCTAAGATCACTGAGTATGCTTATTGACAGTTTTCCAGGTTTTACTGTTGTAGCCGAGGCAGTACAAGGCAAAGCACTAATGGATAAACTACAGCACATGAAATTTTTGCCAGATATTGTTTTATTGGATGTAAACATGCCGGTGTTGGATGGCCCTTCTACTGCATTGGCATTGCGTACAGCGTATCCATCTATAAAAGTGGCGGCACTCTCAATGGATAATGAAGAAGATTCTGTACTACAGATGATACGCAATGGTGCTTGTGCCTATTTACTAAAGGAAAGCCATCCCAACTTATTAGAAAAAGCATTGAACGATATAGCTACAAAAGGCTTTTGCAACACGGATGCCCTTAATATTAATTTTTCAAAATTATTACAGGCTACGCCAAATGAGGAAGGCACACCTATTTCACTTACCCACAGGGAGCAGGAGTTTTTACAGTTAGCTTGTAGTGAATATACCTATCAACAAATAGCAGGAATGATGCATGTAAGCGATAGTACAGTAGAAAGCTATCGCAAATCCGTTTTTCAAAAACTCAATGTACAAAGCCGCACAGGCATGGTGCTGGAAGCATTGAGGAGAAAAATGGTTGCGTTGTAATGTATAGATGCTTTGATCAATAATTGGCTTTACTAAAACATGTCTATCGCTTGCAGCAATAGAAAGCTTTACTCTAAACCAAATCTATCTGCATCTTTATAAAACGGGAATTTTGATCTTGTATCTGAGAGCAATTGTTTGTTTAATGTGGTAGTAAATATTATTTCTTCATCTGTGTGGTGTTCAAGTATGGCGCCTGTGGGGTCTATACACATACTGTTGCCACTATGATAAATATTGTTACCATCTGTACCAGTACGATTAACACCAATTACATAAGCTTGATTTTCTATGGCCCTTGCTTGAAGTAAAATTTTCCAAGCATTACTGCGTCTTTCGGGCCAGTTGGCCACATAAATGATTACGTCATATTCCGGATTTTCTTCCTGTATTGCTGACTGCCTGGCCCATACCGGAAACCTCAAATCATAACATACTTGTAAATTGATATTCCATCCGGCATAATGTACTATTCTTCTTTCTGTGCCCTTTGTATAATGCTCATCTTCTCCTGCATAAGCAAAAAGATGACGTTTGTTATAATATGAAAACTGGCCATCTGGTTTCATCCAAATCATACGGTTGTAATAGTGACCATTTTCTGTTATGATGATACTACCTGTTATGACACAGTTTTTTTGTTTTGCTTGTGTTTGCAACCATTGAATGGTATGGTCTGATATCGTTTCTGCAAATAGCTCAGGTTGCATACTAAAACCTGTAGAAAACATTTCGGGCAGTATGATGATATCAGATGGAGGACATTGCGAAATTTTATCTGCAAGCATGAGCAGGTTTGCAGGTTTATCTTCCCAATATAGACTGGTTTGTATGCCCGCTATGATGATGGATGCTTTATTCATAATGTTTGTTGAAATAATGCTCTTGCCTGTTCTAAATCTTCTGGTGTATCTATACCAATTGTAGATTCATTGGTGCGCATCATTTTGATTCGAATTCCATTTTCAAGATAACGAAGTTGCTCTAATTTTTCTGCATTTTCTAAGATGCCAGAAGGCCATTTTGTAAAAGCCATAAGGGTGTCTTTTCGATATGCATACAAACCGATATGTTTATAGTATTTTACACTAGCATTGTCACGTATAAATGGAATGGCTGCTCTGCTAAAATATAATGCAAAATCCTTGTTATCAGTCACCACTTTTACATGATTAGGATTGAGGATGGAACTTTCTTGCTCTAATATATGCATGAGGCTGGATACTTGTATTTCATTGTTTTCATCCTGCTCAAAAGGCTCCAATAAAAGTGATAGATTATTCTTATTTACAAAGGGTTCATCTCCTTGTACATTTACAATGATATCTGCATCACTATAAGCTATTGCTTCTGCTATTCTATCGCTTCCGCTTGCATGCAATGAAGATGTTATAACTGCTTTGCCTCCATGTGCTGCAATTAAATCTGCAATGAGTGGATGATCTGTAGCTACCAATACTTCATCAAACAAACCTGTATAGCATGTATTCTGCCATGTGTGTAATATTACAGGTCTGCCATCAATCAATTGCATCAGCTTGCCCGGAAATCTTGTGGCAGCATATCGTGCAGGTATTACTGCAATTTTTTTCATGCCTGCAATATGAAATATTTCTTTGATACATATTGCCAAGCTTTAAATTATATTATGCTTTCAATCATTCTGCGCAGCAGTAAACTTTATTTGTTATTCATGATACTGTGCTGCAGAGAATATTAAAATTGCTTTGTACTTTGAACTGTGTCAAGTGAAATATGTTAAACTTTTTATCTCTGTTAGCGTCCATGCAAAAGCTCAATACCTGCCGCTTAAAAAATTTATTATGGCGTATCTTAAACATGGCTACTCACTGCTGTTTGTTGTCTGCATTTGTATTGCATCTTGCAATGAAAAAGATGAGTCTTCGATCATAGATGACCCCATAGAAAAGTACTTGAATTTGCCTAAAAATAATTTTGAGTATGCAGCTACAAACTGGCCCGTTCATATTTTGAATGCACTAAATCTTACTGACAATACACCTTCAAATAATGCTATTACAAATGCAGGCGCCACACTGGGCAGGGTGCTATTTTATGACAAAAATTTATCAGTGAATAAAACTGTTAGTTGTGCTTCTTGCCACAGCCAGCAAGCATCTTTTGCAGATGATGCCATATTGAGCAAAGGATTTGCAGGAGGGCTCACAGGCAGACATTCAATGCCACTATTAAATATTCGTTTTTATGCCTCCGGCAAAATGTTTTGGGACGAACGATCTCCTACACTGGAGCAGCAAGTACTACAGCCTATACAAAATGAAGTGGAAATGGGACTGTCTTTACAGGAGCTTACAGAAAGGGTACAAACACAACCATACTATGGGCCGCTATTTGAAAATGCATTTGGCACGACAGAGATTGATACGATATTAATTTCGAAAGCACTGGCACAATTTGTACGTTCTATTGTTACTTTTAATAGCAGGTATGACAGGGTAAAATCAGGTCTTGACGTTTTTTCTCCGGATGAAGCACAGGGAGAACGGCTATTTATAAACCCACCTCCAAATGGCGGCATATCTTGTGCAGGATGTCATACTCCGCCAATGTTTGTAACATCAAATCCACAAGGGCCTTTCGCTCTACAGGATCCAAATGATGCCGGTATAAATAATGAGAGAAGATTCAAATCACCTTCACTCAGAAATATTTCTCTAAGAAAATCTTTGTTTCATAATGGCAGTGTTAACAACCTTGATCAAATGCTTAACAGACCACCGGGTAGCGGCCAAAATCCAATACCGGCGCACACTGTAGCTCCTCAAAACGTACAGGCATTTATTGCTTTTATAAATACGCTATCTGATAATGATGTAATCGTAAATGAGAAATATGCTGATCCATTTAAATAGTATATGTCGCTATTAATACAATTTATTTAAACCATATCTCTTATACTTTTTTTTATAATTCAACCCAGATGTTTCAGTTGACTTTTTTTGTGAAAAGCTGAAAGGCAATATAGATAAGTGTTTGAAGTGCATATTTGGCTAAAGAAATAGTGAACTCATTGAATTGTTTAAAAGAGTTATGTAAAAAACGTTTTGGTATTCTAATAAAATGCAACTGCAAACTCTATCTTTAAAACATAGTCGCTATACTGAGTAAACAAAATCAACAAAAAACAAATTGTTGCATTTCAATTTTTTATATGTTTAGAATGGTTGCAGTATTATATTGTTATTCTACGCATTAATTCTTTCATTTTTTTGGAATTAATTACTCCCAATATCTTTGATTACAATTGTATTTTTGCCTGCGGCAAATTTTATTTTGAGCTGCAGCATCAGGTTGATGATTTGTAGATTAATGGTTTCTTTTCTTTGTAGAAAAGCATCAATGGTTTCCTCCATACCAAAAAAATACTCAACGGTAATGACATGTGCATTTCTACCGGTATTGGTTAAAAACACTGTACTGTTTTCAGCTGCTTGCTTTTGTAGGATTTGCCTAATACCGTCAATAAGTTGTATTAAAGCGGCAGAGTTGGTTTCTAAATCTATATCTAACGATACCTCGCCCCGACGCTGTGTGCGTAGTGTTATATTATCCAAAATTGTATCCACCATTTGTTTATTGGGCACAGTTATATAAGTTTTATGATCTGTACGAATCCTGGTGCTTCTCAAACCAATTTTTTCTACAGTACCATTAAAGGATTGCACTTTTACAAAGTCTCCTACTGTAAATGGTTTATCAAAAAAAATAATGAAAGAAGCAATCAGGTTTTCAAGACTTTCTTTGGTGGCCAGTGCCAGTGCAGCACCCACAATACTCAGGCCTGTAACCAGCTTACTGATATCATAGTTAAACACAAAGCGGAGTATGAGCAATGCCCCTACAATATTGAGCAACACTTTAAAAAAATCACGAAAGAAAATGACCAATTGGTTATCAGTTTTATCTGAAGTTGTATTGGCTTTATCTTCTAAAAGCAATGCTACAAATAGCATCAGCCTTATACAAAGTCTTGTAAGCAAAATAATAAGTGCAGTACTGGCCAAGCCTTCTAATACTTTGTGCAGCGTAATACCTGAATATATTTTTACATCCCACTCTGCTGGCATGGTTAGCTTACCAAAAGCAATGATAACGGTAAGTAGGAAAATGAAAAGACCCAAAGGCTCAATGATGTATTCAAAAAATTTTTCCTTCTTGAAAAATGTATCTCTTGAAAAGAATCTAAGGATAAAAGCGGCAAGGTATTTTGATAAAAAATTTCTAATAAAAAATGCAGCTACAATGATGGCTATAACCAATAGATAGTTACCAATTGTATTATTAAAAATTACTCGAGTTAGAAAATCATTCATTGTTTATTGCTGCGTTATAGGATATCGGCAAATGCCATCCTCCTCTAAAGTGATATAATCGGATGCTGTTATAAATAATTTTGCTGATGCACCTATAGCATTGGGCAAAGGAATTTTATTTTCAATAAATGTTTTATAGGCATATGCTATGCTACATGTATCCTTTCTACCACAAAGTGTATTGGGGAATACCTGTACATCTATCCAACCGGCAGCGTGAACTTTTTGTAAGAAAGCACCATAATAATCAAATATCATCCAGCCATAATTTATATCGTAGAGATAAAGTTTTGTATTATCATCTATAATAACCTGTGGCAAAAATGCTTCATTAAACAGTAATCGAAAATCTGCAGTTGAAAAAGCAATTACACCTTTATCATCAATCTTTTTTAGCTTATACTCAATGGCATCAAACACCCAATAATTGTTGTCATAGCTCTGCGCTACAGCAGCGGGCTGCAGCACACCGGATAGTCTTAAATCAATGGTATTGCGTAGATTTAAAAAACGATCTAATATTACAATTTCTCCAAAATCTTTATAGAATAAAATTACTTTTAATGGATTGCTTACATCCATACTTTCTAAGTTGCCATAGCGGCGCACATCATTGAAAAGACCAATACTATCCCCTTTGTTATTTAGCTTTTTAATCCCATTATTTGGTAGTTGCAAAAACAGATTGCCCATAGCATCTGCAAAGAAATTTTTATACTGCCCCTTTATGCATGCCTTCTGTGGATTTGTAGTATCTGCATTGTAAGCTGTAGCTGCAAATAATGAATTGGAAGGGCTGACGGCAGTTGTAATGACAAACAGTATGTAGCAATTTAAATAACAATATGCTCCTTTTATTGCTATTGAAGCGGTTTGATATATATACTTTATTGCTGCCATTGCTGCAAACTTAATTGCTGACCGTCAAATACTGCATAAGTAAAATGTTTAATCCAATCCCCAAGATTTATATAGCGGCTCTGCTCATTTAATTGGATATCCATTGGTAAATGCCTATGTCCAAAAATAAAATAGTCCACTTCTTTTTGTTTCAATATTTCTTTACAAAATATGACCAACCATTCTTTATCCTCTCCTAAAAATATAGCATCTGCAGCACCAGTCTTTGCCCTACTCTTTCTACTGAAAAAATTAGCAAGTGCTATACCCCAATCAGGATGTAACACACCAAAAAGCCATTGACACAAAGGATTCCTAAAGATTTTTTTAAGCATTTTATACCCGTGATCCCCAGGACCTAAACCATCTCCATGACCAATATAAAATTGCTGACCATTCCATTGAAATTCCTTTGGTTCAAAATAAACAGGAATATGCATTTCTTTTTCAAAATAATCACGCATCCACATATCATGATTGCCGGCAAATAGCATCACAGGAATGCCACTATCGGTTATTTCTGCCAACTTGCCCAGCAGCCTTACAAAGTATTTTGGAACAACAGTTTTGTATTCAAACCAAAAATCAAAAATATCTCCTGCTATTATTATCAGTGCAGCATCAGATCGTATCTGTTGTAAAAATGCAACAATCTTTTTTTCTCTTACTAAGCTTTGCGCATAGTCAGGTGCACCAAGATGAAAGTCAGAAAGAAAATAAATTTTTTTCCCTGCTTCCAACTCCATTATTCTTTAGTTTTCTGCTGATTAATATAAGTCAATACATCGCCACTTGGTATTGTAGAAAGGCCGGTAGTATCTCCACAATACCAATATACCCATGCAGGTATTAATGCTTCTCCAATCTTTATAGTTGTTTTATCCCTTCGGTAATAGCATACTTCATCTTCATCAGGATGAATACCTTCATAATCATCCAACTGAGCAATGGCCCAGGTAAATTCATCAGAATTTTTTATTCTATATAATTCTCCTACAATGTAAGAATCATCATTTGTAGGTACTGCTACAGGTACTCGGTCTTTTTCATACAACACACCTTTTGCAGATGCTATTGCTATTAAATCAAAATAATCGCTGATATATTGATACGCTGAATTACTAAATCCGCTGCGCAATGACCCATATACAAATAAGTGCATACAATCTTCTTTCATAACTAACTTTTTTGTTGTACAATTGTATCTTCAGTAAGCAAACAAAATACTTCTTTAGGACCATGCACACCTGTTACTAATGTTTTTTCAATATCTGCTGTGCGGCTGGGTCCCGAAGCTAAGGTAATAAAAGATGGAATATCATTATATTGCTTTCTTATAGTATTTAAGGCATCCGAAATATCATATACCAATTGATTGCTTTCTGCAATGCAAATATGAATTGGAGCATATACACTTGCAGTGCGGCCATGTGGTAGTGCACTGCTTAGCATGATACTTCCAGTTCTTGCTACCAATGCCTCACAAGTGGTAATGGCTGCATCACAATCAGCAAGGTTTTCATAAAAGATTTGTGTAAATCCGCCATTCACTAAATATTGCCGAAGTGTTTGTTCACAACAATAAATCTTTGACCATTGACGGGTTTGTATCAGCATATTTAATTGTGCCACTATTTCAGTGGCATTTGCACAAAATGCAAAACGACCACTTAGAGCATTAAAATTTTCTGCAAATTCAATGGTTATATCCTGTTGCAATGGCTGGAAAAAATCATTTGCTTCAATAGCAAAAGGCTGTGCAACAGGTTTTTTTAAACTGTTGTTAATGCGTGATAAGATGTTTGCTTTTGCTTTGTTTGGCTTCATGCAATTATTGCTTTATGCCATTGGGGCACCACTGTCATAAGGAGGCACACCTGCACTTATGGTACCAGTATGCTGATGTTCCTCACCGTTTGGCTCCACATCCAATAATTTTTTTTCTTCAAAAGGTCGCTTGCCAATAAGTTGTTCTACATCGCTTTGAAATAGCACTTCTTTAGTCAACAATTGCTTTGCTAATATTTCCACTTGTTCTTTCTTATCTCTAAGCAATTGTATCGTTCTCTTGTAAGCGCTTTCAATCAAACTACGCACTTCTTCATCTATGAGTTTACCGGTTTCCTCACTATAAGGTTTTGTAAAAGTATTTTCCTGACTGGGGTCATAGAAACTAATATTACCCACCTTTTCATTCATACCATATACGGTAATCATGGAATAAGCAATGCGTGTTATTTGTTGCAAATCATTGCTGGCACCAGTAGATATTTCGCCAAAGAAAATTTCTTCTGCTGCACGGCCCCCAAGTGTCATACAGATTTGATCCATGAGCTGATTTGTATTGTACAGATATTGCTCACGAGGAGTATATTGTGCATAGCCCAAAGCCGCTGTACCTCGTGGTACTATTGTTACTTTTAAAAGTGGGTAGGCATGCTCCAGAAACCAGCCACAAATGGCATGTCCAGCCTCATGATAAGCAATAATTTCTTTTTCCTCCGGTAATATGATTTTATTTTTCTTTTCAAGACCACCAATAACACGGTCAATGGCGTCTTGAAAATCGCTCATATCTACGGCCTCTTTGTTTTTGCGTGCCGCAATGAGTGCAGCTTCATTACACACATTTGCAATATCTGCACCAGCAAATCCGGGAGTTTGTTCTGCCATTTTATGAATGTCTAACCCCTGCGATACTTTAATGGGCTTTAGATGTACTTTAAAAATATCTTCACGCCCTTTTACATCAGGGCGATCAATGGTTATCTGACGGTCAAAACGACCCGGTCTGAGCAAAGCACCATCCAATACATCCGGTCTATTGGTTGCTGCCAAAATGATGATGCCGGATTCTCCTCCAAAACCATCCATTTCTACTAACAATTGGTTGAGTGTATTTTCCCGTTCATCATTACTCACCATTGCATTTCTACCTCTTGCTCTGCCGATAGCATCTATTTCATCAATAAAAATAATACATGGTGATTTCTCTCTTGCCTGTTTAAACAAGTCCCTTACCCTGCTGGCGCCCACACCTACAAATAATTCTACAAAGTCTGAACCACTCATACTGAAGAAAGGTACTTGAGCCTCACCGGCCATAGCTTTAGCCAGTAAAGTTTTACCTGTACCTGGAGGGCCAACTAACAAAGCACCCTTTGGAATTTTTCCACCCAAAGCTGTATATTTCTTTGGATTTTTTAAGAAGTCCACTATCTCCATCACTTCTACCTTGGCTTCATCCAATCCCGCTACATCAGTAAACGTAATATTTACTTTTGTTCCTTTTTCATATAGCTGCGCTTTTGATTTACCAATACTAAAAATACCACCAGGGCCACCACCGGCACCGCCCCCGCCCATTTTCCGCATTAATAAAACCCAAACGCCAACTAATAATAATACAGTTAGTAGTAAGTTAGCCATTGGGCCAAACCATTCTCCTTCATCTTTTACAGAAGATGGTACTTCTTGCATGCCCTGCTCTTTATAGGTTTGTTCCAAGCCAGAATTGAAACTTTCCCAATCAGATACCCTAAATTCAAACAGAGGTAAATTATATTTTTCTGGCATACGGGTTTTAAAATAATCTCTCTGATAATTACCTTTTGCTTTTACACTATCTTCTTTGAGATATACCCTCACAATCTCTTTATTATCAATTTTATCAATTTTGGCTACATCACCGGGTATGAGCATTTTTTGTTTAAATTCCTGCTCAGTAATGGTGAGTGTATCTGGCGTGCCATAGTTAAGAAGGTTATACCCGATTAATAAAATTGCCGCTATTGCATATACCCAATAAATACTGAAGCGGGGCGATTTCCTTTGGCCTCCGTCATTAAACTCTGGTTGAGATTGGGATTTATTTTTACCGTTTGACATTGTATTTTTCTAAAAATTTATTTATGAGTGACCTTTCTGTGGAGCATCGCTCCACATATCTTCTAATTTATAAAATTGTCTTGTGGCAGGTTGCATTACATGCACTACCACGTTAATATAATCTACTAAAACCCACATTGCAGTTTGAAAGCCTTCGTAATGATAGGGTTGTTCATTACAATCTTCCCTTACTTTATCCTGTACATGCTCTGCTATTGCTTTAACCTGTACGTGACTACTTGCTTGGCAAATGATAAAGAAATCGGCTACTGCTTCGGGAATATTTCTCAGATCTGCTGATATGATTAATTCTCCCTTTTTTTCCTGAATAGCGTTTATGATTGATTTGATGATTCGGGATTGGAAGCTGAGTTTCCTTGGGCTCTTTTTCCGGTCAGTTAAAACTGTATTTTGTTCCAATAATTGTAAAATTTGAATGATTTTGTGGCAAATATCTTATTTGTATATAACCAGATACAAAGCCAATTGTTAATATCTTGTTTTTATTTTTGTCAAAAATAGGAATCTTTTGTCAGTCTCTGTAAAGTCCATACGAAGCAACGCCCTTATTGTTTTAGACAGTTGCTCAAGCACCAACAACTATGCCATGCAAATGGCACATAATGGATTTGCGGCAGATGGCTTGACCATACTGTCCTCATTTCAAACCGCTGGTAAAGGTCAACATAATAAAAGCTGGCATAGTAAACCAGATGAAAATATTCTCCTATCAGTCATTGCAAATGCAAGGCAAATGCCTGTGGAGAATATTTTTTTACTCTCCATGAGTGTGGCTTTGGCATGTGCCCAATCATTTAAAGATCATACCGGAAATACCGCTTATATAAAATGGCCCAATGACATTTATTGCAATGACAAAAAGGCCGCAGGTATTTTAGTAGAACCAATTCTGCGGGGTGGTGCCTGTCAGTATGCCATAATAGGAGTGGGTATGAATATTAATCAAGAAACATTTGCAACAGATCTGGAACATGCAATTTCCATGTATATGGTTTCGAATACAAAAAAGGATATTTCATCCTTGGCCAAACTGTTGAAAGAAACAATAATGGAATCTATACACTTTAGTTTTGCATTTCCCGAAAAGACAGTTCAACTGTATAATTCATTACTTTATAAAAAGGATGATGTTGCGTTGTTTTGTATTGACAAAAAAACAGCACCTCATAAAGTGCTTGGTGTAAACAAAATGGGTCAAATTATTCTGGATAATGATAACAAGACATATAACTATGGGGATGCTGTATGGCAGATACGCTGAGTAATCATGTTTATATCAGGATATATCATTCTGTATATGCTAATCATCAATTACTATTTAATTACAATATTTTTCAAAAACAAATAGCCCATGTTATAGCTTTTAATTTTGTTTAAATTTGAAAACAACGATTTACACTTTGCTTATTTTTGATGTCCAAAGCTGATTTTAAAAAATGATTGGTAATACGCAAAGCATTTCAGTTTATCGTACAAATTAGGTGGTTGAAAACCCTGTTTTAAAAGACACTGATGCTCCACTCATATCTGCACCTACATTTAGCATGAATAAGTATGGGTTACAACCTTACCCAGTGCCATATAATTAATCTGTTATTCGATTTGCAGTAAATATTCCTGGAGGTATTTCCTTTCAAATTATAGCTATATTATCATGAAAAAAAACCTAAAAAACTACTTTTCGTTTTAAATGTTATTCAAGTACCACTCACTTCACCACTTTTGTCTTATATACATTATTGCTTCGCAAAATGAGTAAGGAATAGGTGCCAGCAGGCAATGATCCTAAATCACTTATTCTTATATTATTTAGTCCAGCATTAAGTACAGTTGTTTGTGTTTTTACCAATCTCCCATTCATGTCATACAAATAAATCTGTATAGGTTCATAAAATGATACACTACACTGCACAATGAATGAATGAATAAAAGGATTCCCAAAAATTTTATATCCGCTTTTTACTTCACTACTAATAGAAACAATGCCTGAATAATTGCTTGTACCATCTTTATTGACCCACTGTATGCGATAAAAATAATTGGAGCTTTGAGCAATAGAAAAAATATCAGTAAATTGATAAGATCCGCTACCAGCACTTTGCGCAGCAACTTGCCCTATTTTTTCAAAATTATTTCCGTTATAACTTCTTTCCACAATGAAATGAGATAAATCCTCTCCACCTTTTACTTTCCAATCCAATACATTTCCATTACTTGCTTTGCTCACCTTAAAGTTTGAAAGTACAACAGGCAATATAGTTTCATCAAATAATTCTGTTTTAAAAATTCCTTTGCCATGCGTAGCACAGGCCAACTTTTTATCTGCTGTTATTTGTAAATCGTAAACAATGGTAGCATCCCAAAAACCATTACTAAAATCAAACCATGTAGCACCTCTGTTATTGCTTACATAAGCACCCAAATCGCTGCCGGCATATAATATTTGTGGGTTTACGGGGTCCAGCAGTATGGCATTAAACCGCACATCGGGCAGTCCATTACTTATTGCATTCCAGGTATTTCCCCCATCGCCTGTTACATAAATATGTGGAGTGCCATAGCCACCTAAG
>ERZ650309.505-NODE-505-length-19176-cov-6.153601_pt1 | contig 19176 bp, 8 predicted proteins | sample MGYA00376245_ERZ650309 | MGnify/ENA primary metagenome ERZ650309 (study PRJEB26733, sample SAMN07839294) | wastewater metagenome | biome: urban; feature: wastewater treatment plant; material: waste water | place: USA: North Carolina | collected 2016-04-26 ...
AATGCTGTATGTGCAACGATATTTTTGTTTTCTTTCATCATGTATTGTACAAAAGTAAGAGGAATAAAAAAGTCATTATGCTTTTACACATAATGACCTGGTATTTACTAACCCCTAATAAATAATATTCAAAGCGTATTTACACCGCTTGCATTTCTTTTACTTTTTCCCTTATTTTATTTTCAATTTCATTCGCCATTTCAGGATTATCAAGCATTAATTGTTTTACCGAATCTCTTCCCTGGCCTAATTTATCACCATTATAACTAAACCAGCTGCCGCTTTTTTGAACAATTCCCAGTTCAACTCCCATATCAATAATTTCACCCACCTTAGAAATGCCCTCACCGTAAATAATATCAAATTCTGCCTGGCGGAAAGGCGGTGCCACTTTATTTTTTACCACTTTTACTTTTACATGATTACCAATTGCTTCATCCCCATCTTTTATCTGTGTCATACGACGAATATCTAAACGAACAGAGGCATAGAATTTTAAAGCATTACCACCGGTTGTAGTTTCGGGGTTACCAAACATTACTCCTATTTTTTCCCGTAACTGATTAATAAATATGCAGCAACTGTTTGTTTTATTAATAGTAGCAGTGAGTTTTCTTAATGCCTGGCTCATTAACCTGGCCTGTAAGCCCATTTTACTGTCACCCATTTCTCCTTCCAGTTCACTTTTAGGAACCAATGCAGCAACAGAATCAATTACTACTACATCTAATGCACCTGAAAGAATCAGGCGATCGGCAATTTCCAGGGCCTGTTCACCATAATCAGGTTGTGAGATTAATAAATTATCAATATCTACTCCTAATTTTTTTGCATACACACTGTCAAAAGCGTGTTCGGCGTCAATAAAAGCACACATACCACCTTTCTTTTGTGCTTCGGCAATTACATGAATAGCTAAAGTGGTCTTACCGCTTGATTCTGGTCCATAAATTTCAACCACCCTTCCTTTTGGCAAACCACCAATACCTAAAGCTACATCCAAACCAATTGAACCGGTAGATATAGCTTCTATTTCCATGTCCGTCCTCTCATTCATCATCATTACCGATCCTTTGCCAAAATCTTTATCGATCTTGTCCATCGTTAATTTCAGCGCCTTAAATTTTTCTGTTTTTTCCATTTTGTCTGTGTTGCTCATGTGTTTTGTTTTTATAAGTGATGTATCTGATTTTGTATTGTAAATGTAATTGCCGAACCAAAGATAATAGTTTTATTTTATCAACACTAATTATTTTAGTATTTTTTGATAATTTTCTTAGTTAGCTGCCAAAATTAAAAAAACCCATCCCGGGGAACCGGGACAGGTTGTGTTCAAGCATGAGAAAAATCTACTAAGTTGTTTCTCGAGTTTTCAGGCTGTGCCGGTTAAAAATACGGGCCCATACATATATTTAGTTTGTAGAGGGTCTTAATTGATATGATACAAAGAGAAGGTAGTTTTTTCATCCAAACAATACCACAAAGTGGTAATTTTTGGGTGTTTTATGGCATTTTTGGCCACCTAATTGGAGAAATAATTTAATATGATGCGTTTGTTGGTAGGGGTAAGAATATTATTGTAAACAAAATTATCAGATAATATTACTGCCTGCTCTGAAATAGCTTTCACTATACCTGGCTCAGCAGCTGCCATTACAAATTACAATCAAAAAATACATGGTGGCAATTACAATCTTGCATTGCCCTTGCTAAAAATTTATGTATTAAATGATGATGCATTAGTTTATGAATACGATGCTTTAAAGGACATCACCATTACAAAAACCGAAATACGAGTAGAAGTAGGAATGGCTGGAAGCTTTAGCCAAAATGGATTGAAGAATCTTTTATTGTCAAACGATTTTGGTGCTTTGGATGCATCAAAGCCATTTATGCCATTTGGACCACAACCAAGCACTGGAAACAGGTTAGTAATTGGCAGCAAAGAGTTATTTTCAAAAAAGAATATAGATATTAGATTAAATTTAGAATGGAAAGATAAGCCAACAGAAAGTGTAGATATTAGTTATGCCAATCTTCCTGATGGCCAATGGCCAAACATCTCCATTAAAAATCTTGAATCGGGAGTTTGGAATACTTTAAAAAGTTACGATGAAATTTTTGCCAATTCTTCCACAAAGCAAGTCTCCGTTTCAGGATCAGCGCTAAACAATTCTATTACATTTTATTCCAATCCATATATCGATTACAATACTGGAACTAACAATGGCTTTATTGCTTTACAACTTACTCAATCTTTTGGTCATAAAGAATATATTAAGGACTACGCAAATTACCTAATTGAAAAATCCTTAAAAACATTAAATCCTGCTGATAAAGAGCCCCCGGTAGAACCTTATACACCCTTACTACAATCTTTGTATGCCGCTTATTCCGCTTATTCAGTTGTAAATGTATTAGATACAAATAGCTTCATTAATCGTGACATACAATTATTCCATATCTACCCTTTTGGTGAAGCTGAACAACACAAATTTTTGCAACCAACGCATGATGTTTTTTTATTGCCACAATTCAAACACCAATCAGATGGTTTAGTACAAAATCATATTGGTGAATTATATATCGGTATTGAAAACTTAAATCCGGGAGATGCAGTAAATATTCTTTTTCAGGTAATGGAGGGAACAACAAATCCGACAGTTTCAAAACCAAATAAGCATATACAATGGAGCTGGCTAAGCAATAATGAATGGAATGAATATAAAGAGGAAGAAATAGGCGATAATACTTTGCAATTAGTCCAAAGTGGCATTATATCTTTCCCCATACCAAAAAAGGCCACCACAACAAATACTGTATTGCCATCAGGTTATATATGGATAAAAGCTGCTGTTGTAGAAGCTGCCGAAGCCGTGTGTAAACTTATTGCAGTAAAAGCCCAGGCTGCAGTAGCCACATTTGTGGACAATAAAAATGCAGATGATTTTCTGAATAAAGCTTTGCCCGCATCAACCATATCAAAACTGAAAAATCCTGATGCAGCTATAAAAAAAATTAATCAACCATTCCCATCATTTGGTGGCAAGGGAAAAGAAAGTGACGAGCATTTTTATATACGTGTAAGTGAAAGTTTGAGGCATAAAGGAAGGGCCATCAACGTATGGGATTATGAGCATATCATATTGGAAGCATTTCCTGAAATTTATAAAGTGAAATGCCTCAACCATACTCAAGTGGATGATGGCATATATAATGAAGTAAAACCGGGCTACGTAAGTATCATCACCATTCCTTCACTCATTAATCGGAATGATGCAGATCCATTGAAGCCATATACACAACAAAGCACATTGACAAATATTGAAAATTATTTGCGCAGCCGCATCTCATGTTTTGTCAATTTGAAAGCATGTCAGCCACAGTTTGAAACAGTGCGAATGGAGTTTTCATTAAAGCTCTACAGCCAATACAAAGATTTTAATTTCTACTCAAAAAAGCTAAAAGAAGAAATTACGCAGTTCCTTTCTCCATGGGCATTTGGAGGCACTAATACTATTGACTTTGGCGGAAAGATATACAAGTCTGTATTGATCAATTTTATAGAAGAAAGATACTATGTGGATTATATCACCGAGGTAAAAATGTATGTAAAAGTGGATGATCTCATTTTAGAAAGTGGAGATATTGATGTAGTAGAAGCATCTACCGGCAGAAGCATTCTTGTATCGGCACCTGTATCAAAACACATCATTCATCCCATCGATGCATCAGTTGATTCAGACCTCATTGCTTGTGAAAAAAAGAATATTAAAAGAAACATTAATAAATAAAATTTCAGGCATCATGCCAGGAAGCATTACCATACAAAAAAAGCCTTCATTGCCGCAAAGTGTTGACTATAATTTTTTACGGCAAAAAGGACTTGAATATATACAGGACTTAGGTAGCAAAATTTGGACTGATTATAATATTCATGATCCTGGCATTACCATGCTGGAAGCATTGTGCTACGCCATAACGGATCTTGGCTATCGCACTTCGCTTGATATTAAAGACTTGCTGGCATTGCTGACACCTGAATTACCAGATGTAGAAGGACAATATGCTGCTGACAAAAGGCAGGCATTTTTTACAGCAAGAAATATACTGACCATTAATCCTTTAACTACAAGTGATTTCAGAAAACTCCTCATCAATATTGATGGCGTAAAAAATGGCTGGCTCTATTGTAAACATTGCCCTTGTGATGATATTTATCTCTATGCAAATTGTGAAAAAAGTAGTTTACAATATGAAGACACACATCACGAAATCGTTATAAAAGGTCTTTATGATGTATTGGTTGAATTTGAAGATGATGATAAATGCGGCAACCTAAATAGTGGAAAAATAAAATACAATTTCAGCTTTTCAAGTGGATTAAATATTGCTACGGCCACACTTGAATTAAGGCTTCCATCATGGGCCAAATTGGAAACCAATAAGAATAAATACAAATCGTTTCGACTTCCCGAAAGTGAAATTTCAAATGTGCAAGTTGATTTTATTTCGGGAAATAAAGGGGACAATTCTGATATTCCCATCATCCCAGAATCTATATTGGACAACGCTTTGCGCAAGCCACTCTATGCTACCATCACAGTTACTTTTAAACCAGATAAGCAAAATCCTGCCACTGAAATCATTGTGTTTGAAGATACCGCTATAAATATTTGGTGCAGATCTACCGAAGAAAGAAGAGCACTTCAATTAGCCGATATTAAACTGGCTATTCAAGACAAAACAAGCTCCGGCATTCTATCAAAATACCACACAAAGATTTTAGAAGTAGACCGCATTATAGCCCTCACAAAATCCGCTTTGCACAGCCATAGAAATCTATGTGAAGATTTTTGTACAGTGAAAGCCATTGAAGTGGAAGACATTGCTATATGTATGGATATGGATGTGGAACCCTCAGCAGATATAGAAGCAATACTCGGTGAGGCATACTATAAAATTGATCAATATTTCAGTCCGGATATACAGTTTTATTCTCTGCAGCAACTCATGGATGAACATATACCCGTGGATGAAATATTTGAAGGCCCACCATTAAAAAATGGGTTTATAAAGAATGATGAATTGTTGGCGGCAGCATTGCGTACAGAGTTGCGCAGCTCGGATGTTATCAATATTCTAATGGATATACCGGGTGTGATTGCTATAAAGAATTTTGTATTTGTAAGATATGATGATGATGGAAGATTGGTGGAAACAGAATCTTGGAAAATGAACATCTCACCCAATCATCTACCTCGCTTATACCTTGATGCAAATAAGACATTGGTATTTAAAAATGGTCTCCCTTTTTTAGCTGATAGAAACGAGTTGTTAGATACAATCTCCAATGCCATTCAGATTTTCAAAGGAAGAAATATGCAACCAAAATATGCAGTAATTGATAATGATTTGCCGGTGCCTCATGGCAATCATTTTGATTTGGAAATCTATTATCCGGTGCAGTATTCTTTGCCGCTGAACTATGGCACTGGCTATGCAGGACTACCCGCCACAGCAACTGAAGAAAGAAAAGCACAAGCCAAACAACTCAAAGCTTATCTTTTATTTTTTGAACAAATGCTGGTGAATTATTTTTCACAATTATCGCATATTGATGAACTATTTGCCATTGATCATACTGTGAGTCAAACTTATTTTAGTCGTTGTATAGAAACAACTGAAATAGACGGACTTTCTGAATTGTATAATGGTTTTGATGGGAATAAATTACGGCAATTAATAGAAAATAAAGACCAGTTTCTTGATAGAAGGAATCGCTTTTTGGATCATCTGTTGTCAAGATTTGCAGAGCAATTCAATGACTATGCACTTATGTTGTATTCATATACTAACGATAAGCAAATAGCTGACGATGAACTGATAAAAAGCAAAATTGATTATCTTCAAAATTTCCCTGAAATAAGTGCTAACAGAGCAAAATCTTTCAACTATAAAGATCCGGCTTTTGTGTGCAGCAGTTTGAATAAAGCTGGTCTTGTAAAACGAATAGAGTTATTACTTGGCTTTGGTAGTCCCTATACAAATTATATACAATTGTATGAAGAAAAAGATACCGATGGAAAATTGTATGAACGCAGATGGAGACTGATAGATAAGGAAGGTAAAATACATTTGAGTAGCAGTACACGGTATGTGGACACTACACTTGAAAATGCAGATGCAAAAGCATGGGATGAAATACACAATGTGTTTTTATACATTAGAAATGCTGCCCAATACACCATCAAGAAAGGAAAAAAATATGTACTCAATTTAGTTGATAATACGAATGAAGTAATTGCTACCCGTAAGCAGTATTTCAATAATCAGGAAGAAGCGGAAATAGCAAGAGATGAGATTATAGATTTTGCCAAATCTATCTATGATGAGGAGCAGGTCTATCTTGTAGAACATTTATTACTACGGCCTAGAAATCAATCAGGGCTTCTATTTCCGGATGGCGATCCATTGTTAGATATATGCATACCAAATGATTGCAGTAGTTGTGGCGAAGAAGACCCTTACTCATTTCGATTTACAGTTGTACTCAGTGGGGAGGCAGGTCTTGCTGCAAAAGGACTCGAGTTCAGACATTTTGCGGAGCAAACAATTCGCAAAGAATCTCCGGCACATCTTGCTTTAAAAATATGCTGGGTTAGCACGGAGCAGCTTGTTGAGTTTGCAGCTGTGTATTGTGCTTGGTTGGAAGTATTTTCGATAGACGAACCGGATGCAAAGCAACTGCACGATCGGCTTACTGACTTACTACACGTATTTAAACAGTTGAAGAATGTTTATCCACCTGCACAGTTACATGATTGTGTGGATGGCAATGATGATATACGTGTGTTTCTTGGGCATACTGCCATTACAAGTAATGAAGCATTGGATGAACAGATGAAAAGAAAAAAGTAAAACAAAAATGATCTGCTCACAAAGCAGATTGCCTCTTAACCCATGAAGTGATCAAGAGGAGACTAAAAATAAATATTTCACATTCCGCATAGCGGAAATAAAAATTTTTTTTATGATACCATCAGCAGCAAATTCAGACTATCCGGTTTTTGTAGCTAACCAGGTACTTACTAATGATAACCTCAATGATTTGTTTGGTTATTTAAATGAACAGGAACGTCTTACAAGAACCAATCTTATAGGGATGGGAATTGTATGTGGTCTGCAAATTAGGACAGATTCATCTGGTAGTAGCATCGTCTTAACAAAAGGTGTTGGCCTTACCAGTTCTGGATATATTGTTGCTATACCTGAAATAGCATATCAAGCATATAAACCCTATGATGCATTAAAGCCCGTTTACTATAATAAATTTGTAAGTATTGATTCCAAAGCACAATTGATGAATCTCTGGGAGCTCAAGCAGCAAGCAGAAGAGGAAGGAACGATTCCATTTGACAATGCTTTTCTTACTAATAAAATTGTTTTACTATTTGTAGAATTGCTGGAAGAAAATAGTAAGAATTGTGACCCGGAATCTTGTGATGATAAAGGGGCAAAAGTTACGGTTACAATAAGGCCCTTGTTGGCAGATCGAAATGATGTAGATGCATTGTTATCAAATAGTTCAAATAATACGGCATCAGGAACGGCTATAATACTGCCAAAAACAAAGATGCCACGCTACGATGTATCTTCTACTTTGCTCCTCGATACCGGAGATGTAGTAAATGCATATTTGAAACAGCTTTCACCTGCATTTATGGATTCTGTTCAACAGACATTATCAGCAGCATGGGCAAAGTTGAGTACATTGATTGTTGACGATTACCCTACAGACCCATTCACTTCCTTCAGCTCAGATTTTGCTTTTTTACATGATGGCACCATCACAAATGCACAAGTCTTAAACATTCAATATTTCTACGATTTTTTTTCAGATATCTTACTCGCTTATGATGAGCTTCGGGTCAAAGCATTTGATACTATTTGTGAATGTCTGCCGGATGAAAGTCTCTTTCCAAGACACTTATTGATAGGTGAAGCAATAGGTTTCGACGAAATGAATTCAACCTACCGTACTCGTTTTATATCATCACCACTATTATGCTGTTCTGCTGCAGATGGCAATGCCGTAAAATCATTGTTCAAACGAATTGTTCTAATGGTTGAAAACTTTCAAATACCCGGCACATCTTTCGGGGCATTCAACCAAAAACAACTTGACATAAAAATAACACCTTCACTATTGGGCAAGGAGCCATTATCAGAAAAAGCAATTCCATTTTATTACGATACAAACCTCGGCACTGATCCACTTTATCTCAAATGGAATATAGAACACAGTTTGCATGGAATTGCATCGCAGATTCTTTCCTACAGATCAAAGGAGTACAATACTTCGGATGACTTTGTAATGAATCCATTAAAGTATGATATTGAGCCCAATAATTTTTTACGTATTGAAGGACATATTGGACAGGACTATCGCACTGTGCTGGCACAATTGAATCAGATAAAAAAAGAAAATCGTTTACCGTTTGAGGTGGTGGCGTTTAGTAGCGATACAAGAAGCATTTTCGAAATTACAGAAGCCCTTACTACTATTGATACTTCAGGCAGTATTGCGGCAGCATTTGAAATCATGCTAAAAAATACCTGCTGCTTTGCTGATATTTTTCTGGCTTTAGATCAGTGGATAAATAAGCTGAGCTGTTGTCTTGCAGATCAGAAAAAATATTATTTGGCGCAGCCCTCATTTGTAAGTAAAACTGATATAGCCAATCATTTCGAAGTAGCCACACATCGGGAATCAACGGCATTTGATGCCACTACATCAGGAGCTGTGAAAGAAAATATGAGTAGCACATCTGCAAGTACCATTGGAGATTTATACAACATCAAACAGAAGGAAGGAACCATCAATAATCAGTTTTGTACGGATGTATTTGTAAATATTGCCACAGGCAGTGCAACTGCTGGTTCTGCATTAGTATTGATGCCATATCGGATTGATCGTATGACAGAAGTATTACCTGCTCATATTACCACACTAGATTCAATGGCCCTAGAATCGAGGTATGCAGATTTAACCGGCACATCTTCCCAACTGCGCACTATGTACACATCGCCAACTGTGGCCGATACTATGATAGGTGTTGATCCAAAAGAATTATCAACTAAGTTGGAGATGAATTGCTTGGTCTGTTTATTTCAAGAGCTGCGCTTGTTAGTTCGTGAGTTTTTGATTCGTTTGTTATCGCTCATGATCAAACAAAAATTTGGCCATTATGCATACACCAATCCAGGCATTCAGCACAAGGCCGGAGTACCCATAGGAGGCACTTTCATTGTTGTTTATCATGAGCAGGCAGTTCCAAAAAAATTAGATATAAAATCAAATTTTACAGCTTCGCTAAAAGAGGTAAAACGTTCTGACGGCAAAAGAGAATCTGCTTATTATTCAGATGATCAACCTTTGATAAGCAGTGTCTTATTATTAGATGAATTTTTGTTTTTGCAACAAGTAAATGCTGTAGAGCATTTGCCAAACGATACACTGGATCCAATAATCAATCAAATCAAATCCGGAGTAGTCATTGCAGATTTTTATGTGCCCTATATCTGTTGTAGCGATTGTCCACCTACACAAATGATAGTCTTGCCGGAAAAGGAAGAGAGAAATCTTTTGCCTGTGGCAAATGCATCTGCAAATCCAATATTGGTAACGCTTTCGGCGAATGGTGAGGCATCTACAAAGCTGGATGGAACGGGTTCTTCTGACCCGGAAGGAGGAGCTATCACTTATAAATGGGAAATGCCATTTGGCACTACGGGAGCAAGTATTCAAAATGATAATTTAGAGATTACAATGTGCAGCTTTACTCAGCCCGGCACCTATCATTTTACATTGACAGTAACTGATGATAAAGGTGCATCAAGTTCTGCATCCACATCCGTAACTGTCATCAAACCGGAGACCGGTAGCAAAACATGTTCCGCTTTAGATCCAATCATTAATCGGTTTGATAACATCAATAAAAATGATCCAGAAAACTTTAATGCATTTGTCGAAAGATATCGTGAGTTTAATGATGTATTGAGTTTTTTCAAAGCAATGAACGAAGCAAATGTTTCCTCTATGTCCATAGATAAGCAAATTGATTTTTTTGTTGCTCAAAAGGTCAGTTCAAGAATGGTGAAATGGATATTTGGATTACAAAAAATTATCATAGAGGATTTTCGATTGAGGCTGCTGGCATTATGCATGTTGCAAATACATACTGAACTCATCTACTACATAGCTTGCATACAAAAAGAAGATGTGGATAGAGCAGAATCTCCTATGATCAAACCTCTTGAAGCATTGATAGAGGTGTTGAATTCTTTTGTCGAGTTTGTACCAAACTTTAGTACAGATGAGAAATCAGTGTTAGATAGAATTAGGAAAACTTCAAGCATAGAATTAGACAGGGTATTTGCAAACCATGAAGATGGCTCAAAACCATTATATGTAGAAGCATTAAATAAGATTATCGCAATTATTGATTCCATGGGTGTATAGTATGACGGCTTATAAAAATATCATAAAAAGACAGGAAGTCAATTTCAACTATGTTGGAAACAATGATGGCATTTCCTTGCAACAGGAAGTTGCATATTGGATACATGAAGTACTCAATCCACAGATTGATACATGGCTCAAAAAATATGATCAGTCTGATGAAATTATTTCTATACCTGAATTAAAATTAGACGTAGATGTATCTGCAAATACGGAATGGCAGCAAGTATTAGTGAATAATATTATGCAGCAATTACATGAAAAATTTCCCGATGGGCTATATGCTAAAGACTCAGCAGATATCAGCAAAGCACATCAATTCAAATTTGCAGACAAGTTGCTGTTTTATTTGAAAAATGGATATTTAAGTTGGAATACACAAATACTAAATCGAGCAGATTTTAATACCAACATTTCAGATTGGCTGCATAAAATTCGGATCGAAGAATTGCAATACTTTATTGGGCAACTTGATTCCAAAAATCAAGTGCACAGATTTTTATCAACATTGAGCGAAGCGGATAAAATTTTCTTATTTACAACAGTACTGAACATCCATCAAGAGCAATTTTTGATAGTACAGAGTGATATCAACTTATTGTTTGCTGAAAATAAAAATACCGATGCTTGGCAGCTTAGTCTTCTGCTACATATCTGCAATTCGTATCAACAAGATAAAAATATTCAATCTGATATATTGATACAAACTTGGCTTGAAGGATTGCATGAATGGAGGGATAAAGATTTTTGGTCTATACGGCCTGATAATATGCAAACAGAAACCATAAGAAAATTTTTTGATCAAGTACAACAGGAGTTTCATCATAGGCCACGCATAGATGAATCAGTATCAAAGCAAGCTATTAGTGATGATGCATCCATAAAAGACAGTATTTATATTAACAATGCCGGTGCCATCATCATTGCACCTTTTCTTACCAAATTATTTGAAAAGACTGGTATTGTAGAGAATAGCAAAATTATCGACACAGACTTAGCCCTGTCATTAATTCATTATTGCATTACTGGCAACACCAGTCCTGCTGAATTTGAGCTGGTATTGGCAAAAATATTATGTGGCATTCCGGTTCAGGATACCGTTTTTATTGATAATGGTATCAATCAAAAATATCAGAATGAAGCCGATGAAATGTTGAAGGCAGTTATAGAGCACTGGTCAATATTGAAGGACAGTTCTATAAACGGTTTGAGGGAATCATTTCTTCAAAGAGAAGGTAAACTTTCTATTAACAACAAACAGTGGCTTTTGCAGGTGGAGCAGCAATCTTATGATATGCTCCTCCGGCATTTGCCCTGGAATATCAGCATGATAAGATTGCCGTGGATGAATGAGTTGCTGGTGACTGAATGGGTATAAAAAGAATTAATTGAAAAAGAAAAATGAAAATTATTTCACAAATAAAAAATAAAATATGAACTATCCAAAACGAATCATTAAGGAAGGTGAAGCTGATGCTAAAATTGTAATAGCAATCCAAAAAAAGTTAATTGACCTAAATATTGGCAACCTTGAAGGTTCAGGGGTATTTGGGCCCAAAACGAAATCGGCAGTGAAGTTGTATCAAGCAACTCATCAAGACTTATTGGGAAATCCATTAACAATTGATGGCCAAGTTGGCTCTATCACATGGCAGGCATTATTTGGCGCTGATACGGTACCACAAGTAAATGAAGTAAGTAACTTGTTGCTTAATGAAGCATTAAATATCGCCAGAACACAGGTAGGAGTAATGGAAGATCCTCCGGGTAGTAATCGAGGCAAACAAGTGGATGCTTATGACAGAGCCGCTGGTGTTGAGCCTGGCCCAGACATATACTGGTGTGCCGCATTTGTATATTGGTGTTTTAATGAAGCTGCAAAGCAGTTGAACAAAAAAAATCCTTTGTACAAAACTGCTGGATGTATGGCCCATTGGAACAATACTACAGGCAAAAAAATTTCCAAAATAGATGCCACAAATAATCCTTCCCTATTAAAACCCGGTACTATTTTTATTCTTGATTTTGGGCATGGGAAAGGGCATACAGGTATTGTTGAATCTATTGAAGGAGGTTTTATTAATACAATAGAGGGCAATAGCAACAATGATGGAAGCAGAAATGGGATTGGAGTATTTCGCAATAAAAGAAAAATAAATTCTGTAAGCAAAGGATTCATTGAGTATAGATAATGCATATTAAATTGAGTTGAGAAAATGTTTTCTAAAGCTGATAAAGTTTCATCCAATCATATAAGCCGTAGTCAGCAAAACGGCGGTACTACTTTCTTTAGAAAAGCAGGCGATGAAACTTTGCCAGTACAACAAAAGCAATCCCATTTTTTTGGATCGGTCATTCAACCCAAACTATCCATCAGCAGTCCGGATGATCCACAGGAAAAAGAGGCAGATGCAATAGCTGATAAGGTTATGCGAATGCCGGAACCTATGGCTGCTGCTCCAATGTCCAATAAGGATGAAGATAAGCTACATAGAAAGGAAGAAGAACCACTGCAAACTAAAACGGATGCCACAAGTATTAATAGAAGATGTACTGCTTGTAGTACAGAAGAAAAAAAGCTACAGCGAAAAGAGGTTGAAGAGAATGAACATCTACATGCAAATACTTCATCATACATTAGCACCTTAAATAACAAAGGAAACCATTTACCCAAACAATCCAATGAATTCTTCTCTTCAAACATGGGCTATGATTTTTCCAATGTGAAAATTCATACAGATAAAGAGGCTGCAAGCTCAGCAAAAGAATTACATGCAAAAGCATACACCATTGGCAACAATATTGTGTTTAATGAAGGACAATACAATACAGATTCTGCAGAAGGCAAGAGGCTTATTGCGCATGAGTTGACACATGTGGTACAGCAAAATGATAAACAAAATAAAATCAATCGTTATACCACTACTGAATCCGGTGGCACTCATCCTGCACGGATTCAGGAAGTAAATCATGCTATGAATCGTGCAGCGGTATTAATACAAAATGCAATAAGGGGCATACAAAGTATTTTAATCAGTGGTGAAAGAGAACCCAATAGACCAATAGCTACTGCGTTGAAAGCATTGTTTCATTGTCCTACTCTGGGCAACATTCAATCCATATTGGCAGACTTTCAAAATGTACAATCACATTTTAATGCCATACAGCAGCTTATAATTAGCTACAACCCTCTTCCTCTGGAAGCAGAATATGATGAAGCTTTGCACAGCATGACACTGAGTACAAGTTTTTTTGAGCTTAGTGGGCCGGAAAAAAGTCTTAGGCTCCTTACAAGAATTATTACACCGCTTTACTACATGCACACTACTGTGCAAGATGTCGACTTTACTAATTTCTCCATACCTGGAGATAGAATGATAGGCAACGAATTTTCTATGGAAATGTTTCTGTCATTTGTACAAAGACCTTATTCATTTGATGCCTTCGGCAATATACCTTGCTTACAAACTACTATTCAGTCATCCGAGCCGAACCTGCGATATTCAAATACAGGTTTTTATGTATTGGTGCCACGTACACTTACATCAGATACCTATCTCAGGAGGCTTACGGGATATGAGACTCCACGTACAGGAGATATTGTAGGGGAATTGCTAAGAGATCGTTTCGGGCTGTTTATTTTTTATAAGTCTCAAAGAGTGTACGTGAATCAACATAATAGAGTGATGTTTCCCTTCTAAAACAAATTTGTCGGCATTCAATTTTTGAATGATTCGTTCATTGTAGATTCTAAAATCAAGGTCTGAAAATTCTTATGCAAAAAATGGAAAACCCTGTATTTATTTTGTAGGAAGTTGTAGGATTCTGCATCAATGAAAAAAATAAACATTGATGCCGGAAACAAAAAATTGTCTGAAGCAAAAATTCTTTCGAATTTCTGGCAAATGGGTTGTCAATCACTAAATATTTCTAATCCATATTGTCAATTAAATTTTCATTAGATTATTTTAAGATTGAAGTAATTTCAGCCCTTACACTTATTTTTGAACAATATAAAAATATCTGTTTAAATCATAGCCCATCCACATTTACGGGCATAATAATTAATCAGGTAAATTTAATTTTTGTCGATTGAATTTTTACTGAATGAAAATATTATCTTTTTACAACATAAAAAAGCCCTGCTTTTTCTTTGTACTCTTTGTTGTAACATCTTTATCGGTATATGCTCAACCATCAGTTTTGGGTTCGAATGTGGCTGATGTTGGAAATTATGTAACTTATAATATCACAGATTTTGGTGATTTTAGACAGCAAAGGGTGCAGGCCGTCAACTCATCATCAGTAAGTGTAAGAACCTGGGAGTTTACTATAGGTACTGCCGGAAGCCCCAATTACACTACAAACTGGAGGCCTTATACATCTGGAAATACTTTGTCGGTTAACACATTTATACCGGTTGGTTTTGCTAATGGTGCAAGGTATAATACAGGTTCTGGTGGTGCAAGTGGTCTCTTGCCTGCTATAACCAGTGGTAATTATTATACTTTTAATGTGAGTGAAAATAGTGCTGCTGATAATGTTATGCAACTATTAGAAACAAGCTATAGTCCGGTTACTATTTCCGCTGTTTCACAAAGCCCAACTGGTTCGTTTGTAAATGCAGCTATTGCACCCACCATTGCTGCAACAATTTCTTCTGCTTTAAGTAGTGGAGAAGGCCTGTTCATTAGGTGGTCCACAGATATATCATTCTCCAGTTCAACAATTGTTGCCATGACGGGTTCCGGTACAACATATACCGGTGTCATTCCTGCACAGGGTGCAGGCACCACTATTTATTACTATATTTTAAGTAGCAATAAAACAGAGTCTCAGCTCAATAGTGATAAATCCACGTACGGAGAATCCGCTTTTGATATGGGTACTTTAAACTTAAATACCCTTGTACAAAGCGGTAGTGGCAATACGAATTATTCTTATACCACTACATCAAATCCTGTTGTGGTAAATTCAACCGGCGGTACGGCATCTGCAAGCTATGCAACATTAAAAGCTGCATTTGATGCCATCAATGCAGGCACGCATACAGGCACTATCACCACGCTGATTGAAGGCAATACAACAGAAATTGCTTCTGCCAGTTTAAATGCCAGCGGCAGCGGCAGTGCCAGCTATTCATCAATTTTCGTGCAGCCTAATGGAGGCGCATTTTTAGTAAGTGGTTCCATTGCAGGCAATGGAGTTATTACTTTAAATGGTGCGGACAATACAACAATAGACGGACTGAATACAGGCGGTAATACTTTAACTGTATCCAACACCAGTACATCTTCTTCTTCAAATACAAGTACTATACGGTTTACCAATGACGCTGAAACCAATACCATACAGAATTGTACAATCAGCGGGTCATCTATATCATCCACATCGGGCATTATTGTTTTTGATGATGGAGCAATTTTTGGAAATAATAATAACACCATCAATAACAATACAATTACGGCAGCTGGCAGCAACCTGCCTGTCAATGCAATTTATTCCAACGAAGGTGTTTCGCCGGGAAATAATACAAATACCATTTCAAATAATAATATATCTGATTTCTTCAGTGCTACTACCAGTTCAACTGGTATATATCTGAATGCGGCCAATGATGGTTGGACAATTTCCGGAAATAAAATTTTTCAGTCTGCCACACGCACCACCACCACCGCTTCATTGACACACCGTGGCATTTATATTGTATCTGGTAGCGGTTATACCGTATCAGGCAATATCATTGGTTATGCAAACAGTTCCGGTACGGGTACCACTACTTATACTTCTGCCACTACTGCCACTTATGTGGGTATTGACCTTTCTTTAGCTTCTATTACGAGCAGTTCCATTACCGGCAATACCATTGCAGGCATTTCATTTACCACAACAGCAAATACCACCGGCAGCAAGGGCATATTTTCAGGAATTGCCATGACCACAGGTTTGGCTTCTGTTACCAATAATATTATCGGAGTAATTTCCACCGGGCCCATATCAGTAGTTTCCAACATTTCCGGATCTTCGGGAATAGTTGTGCAGGGTATTTATTTCAATGTTGCTACCAACTCCATTACGGTAAGCGGCAATACAATTACGGCATTGTCTGCCTCCAGCAGCAATGCAAATACAGGCTTTGCAGTTTATCCTATTGTAGTTTCAGGTACAGGCGTATTCACTGTAAGCTCAAACACTATCGGTGATGTGTCAACCGCAAATTCCATTTCGGCAGGCACATCGCCCACTACAACTGCCATATGCAGCATAAGGGGGATATTTGCCATTGCAACCGGGGGCATGACCATAACGGGGAATACCATTCAAAACTGTTCTGCTTTTGGTACAGGGGCTTCTTTCTTTATAGGGATAAACACGACTACTCTTGCTAGTGGCACGCTTGACATCAACAATAATAATATCCTTAATAATACAACGGCAGGCACTGGCGGTTTACAAGGTATTTTAAATACTGCATCAGTGGCCACTCTAAACATTACAGGAAATGTATTGAGAAATTTTACATTGTCAAATACTGGTTGCCTATTGTTAGTGATAGCAAACTCAGGAGTTGTTACCACAGCAATCAACATTAATTCCAATCAGCTTGGCAATACAGGCGGCGGATTGATTACATCTTCTGTTGCTTCTACTGGTTCAATTACATGTATTTCTAATTCCTTTGGTGGCTCAACTGCTGCACTCAGTATTCAGTTCAATGATATAAGAGGTATTCAACATACGATAGCTGCAACTAGTCCTCATAACTATATTCAAAACACAGCCACCACATTAAGTCAGAATATAAGTAATAACACATTTACCAATCTAAATGTAAATACTTCCGGAGATATATACTTTATAAGAAACGCTGTTTCATTAACTGCATCAGGCACTAAAACAATTAACAGCAACAGCATTTCCGGAACCTTTGCCAAAACAGGCAGCAGTGGTAATGTTTATTTTTATCTTGATAATGAAAGCTCTGCTGCCGGGGCTACCATTAATAATAACAACAACAACTTTTCAAATGTAACACTTTCCGGTTCCAATATTTTAAATGGCTGGAGCAACTCAGACGGGGCTTCCGCCACCATAAAAAATGTTCAGAATAATACATTCTCCAATATTACCGGAAGCACCGGTGGTCTATTTATCATGCAGATTGCTAATGGCACAGGTTCTATTAGTGGCAATACAATTTCTAATTGCACCACACAAAACACTGTAACCGGTTTAATCAGCTCTGCCGGTTCATTCAATATTAACAGTAACACCATCACAGGCCTTTCTTCCACTTCCTCATCTTCTGCAAGTGTTACAGGCATTAGCATTACAGGCGGTACAACACAAAGCATTTATCAAAATACAATAAGCTCATTAAGCACAACCTCCACTTCTTCTGCAGTTACGGCCATTAGTATATCAAGCGGCACAACGATAAATATTTATAAAAATAAAATTTACGGGCTGGCCAACAATAGCACCAGTTTTTTTTCCGCAGGAGTTGTGGGCATTAACATTGGCGGAGGTACTACAAATACAGTTTATAATAATTATATCGGAGACCTTACCGTTTCTACAGTTGGTATTTCTGATGCTATACGTGGTATTGGTGTTAGTAGTGGTTCGGGTACAGTTAATATATATTATAATACGGTTTACCTGAGTGGTACTAGCTCTGGTAGTGGTTTTGGCTCTTCCTGTATCTATTCCAATACAGGTCCAACATTAGTATTGCGAAACAATATTTTTGTAAATCTGACAACACCTACCGGTTCCGGTTTGGCTATTGCTTACAGAAGGAATGGAACAACACTAACCTCATATTCCTCTACAAGCAACAATAATTTATTTTATGCTGGCACACCCTCATCCACCCGTTTGATATTTTATGATGGTACCAATAGTGATAGAGATTTGAGTGCTATGCAAACAAGAATTACAACTGGTAATCTGCCAAGAGATTTAAATTCAGTTACAGAAAACCCCAGTTTCCTAAGTACTACCGGAACTGACATTAATTTCTTAAAAATAAATACTGCTGTTACTACCCAAATAGAGAGTAGAGGAACAACAATCTCGGGTATCACAGACGATTATGAAGGGGATACACGCAATGTAACCACACCAGATATAGGAGCAGATGAATTTGCAGGTATTTCAAGTTGCCTGATTACTGTTAGTTCCACCAGTGGTAGCGCTACGCCCAGTGCGTGTTATGGTTCATTAGCAGCAGCTATACTGGCCATTAATCAAACAGTTTCTCCACTGCATGGAGGTACCATTGTATGCACCGTACAGGATGGCTATACTGAAACAGCGCCATCCGCAGGTTATAGCATTACACGGGAAGGTTCATTAGGCAATACCATCACATTCACTAAATCCGGCAGTGGCAGCAACCCAGTCTTTACCGCATTTGGTTCGCAAACAACAGCCTCTATTATGGATGCCGTGTTTAAATTAGTGGGCGCTGATTATGTAACCATTGAAAAATTTACCATGCAAGAACTGCCACATTTGAATGACACCTGCTTTATTCAAATGGGCGATTTTTTGCGCTACGCCTTGGACGCTGCCGTGAAATGCAAAATACGCGAAGTGGTGATCGGCGGCATGGTGGGAAAACTGACCAAAATTGCGCAAGGCAG
>ERZ650309.506-NODE-506-length-19169-cov-9.380245_pt1 | contig 19169 bp, 19 predicted proteins | sample MGYA00376245_ERZ650309 | MGnify/ENA primary metagenome ERZ650309 (study PRJEB26733, sample SAMN07839294) | wastewater metagenome | biome: urban; feature: wastewater treatment plant; material: waste water | place: USA: North Carolina | collected 2016-04-26 ...
TGATTTTACCCATGACCATGCCTAGTATTATGACAGGTATGATTTTGGCGATTGCCCGTGCCGCAGGTGAAGTTGCCCCGTTAATGTTAGTGGGTGTGGTTAAATTAGCTCCAACTTTACCTGTAGATTTAAATGCGCCATTTATCCATTTAGAGCGTAAATTTATGCACTTAGGCTTTCATATTTATGACGTGGGTTTTCAAAGTCCCAATGTTGAAGCAGCCCGACCTTTAGTGTATGCCACGGCCTTTTTATTAGTATTAATTGTGGCCGCTTTAAATTTGTCGGCAGTTGCTTTGCGTAACCGCCTACGTGAAAAGTACAAAGCCCTTGAGTCTTAAACATCAACACTTACACTGACTAACAGTGTAAGTTTGTTTAGAGTGAATACAGAATGACTTTAGAATTGGAAAAGCCAACTATGAATGCTCCTAAATCTGCAACTCCTACGCCTGCTTATGCGATTGATATGGAAGCTTTAGGCCGCCAAAATCGTAACTTGAATATGGCTGATGAAGATATTTGTTTACAAACCCAAAATCTAAATTTGTTTTATGGCCAAAAACAAGCTCTATTTGATATTAACATGACCATTCCTCGTAAGCGTGTGACCGCGTTTATTGGCCCTTCGGGTTGTGGTAAATCAACCTTATTACGTACTTTTAACCGCATGAATGATTTGGTTGATGGTTGTCGTATTGATGGCAAAATCTTACTAGATGGTAATGATATTTTTGATCGTGGTATGGATATTACTAGCCTACGTCGTCGTGTAGGTATGGTGTTTCAAAAGCCAAATCCCTTTCCTAAATCTATTTATGAAAACGTGGCTTATGGATTACGTTTGCAAGGTATCAACAAAAAAAGCATTTTAGATGATGTGGTTGAGCATTCATTAAAAGGTGCTGCTTTGTGGGAAGAGGTTAAAGACCGTTTACACGAGTCAGCACTAGGATTATCGGGTGGCCAACAACAACGTTTGGTGATTGCTCGTGCGATTGCCATTGAGCCAGAAGTATTATTGCTTGATGAGCCAGCGTCGGCACTTGATCCAATTTCTACCTTAAAAATTGAAGAATTGATCCACGAGTTGCGTGATCGGTTTACCATTTTGATTGTGACCCATAATATGCAGCAAGCCGCGCGTGTTTCTGATTACACTGCGTTTATGTATTTGGGTAAATTAATTGAGCATGGCGATACCGATACCTTGTTTACTAACCCAACCAATAAACAAACCGAAGACTATATTACAGGTCGTTATGGTTAATTGGTGTCTTTTTTGCAAAGCAATTATCGTTAATGACATCGTATTTTTTGCTAGAGTGTTAAAGGCTCTCTAGCAAAAAAATAACTATTTTGAGGACACCATTATGCCCGCTAGTAAAGAAGATTATGGTCATCATATTTCGCAAAAATTTAACAGTGAATTAGAAGATATTCGTACGCATTTTTTAGAAATGGGTGGCTTGGTGGAAAAACAAGTTACGGATGCTATTCATGCCTTGTTGGATGCAGATTCCGCATTAGCGATAGTTGTGCAGGCTGATGATAAAAAAATTAACAGCATGGAAAAAAATTTGGATGACGAATTGGTTAAAGTATTAGCACGTCGTCAACCAGCCGCGTCCGATTTACGAATGATTATTGCCATTAGTAAAGCGATTATCGACTTAGAGCGTATTGGTGATGAAGCCGCTAAAATTGCGCGTTATGCCCAAGTTTTATGTGAAGAGGGTGAGTCACCACGCGGTTATGTAGAAACTCGTCATATTGGTAATCAAATTCGTGTCATGTTGCATGATACTTTAGATGCGTTTGCGCGTTTAGATGTACAGCAAGCTTTAAGAGTGATGCAGTCTGATCGTGAAGTCGATTTAGAATACAAAACGGCAACGCGTGCCTTAATGACTTATATGATGGAAGATCCGCGTTATATTGCTCGTGTGTTGAATGTGATGTGGGTCTTACGTAGTTTAGAGCGGATTGGCGATCATGCGCGTAATGTGGCTGAGCAATTAGTCTATTTGGTGCAAGGTACAGATGTCCGTCATATTAGTGATGAAGCCTTAAAAAAACGTATTGATGGTCAAGCGTAAAGGCGAGATTAAAAACGGTTGACTAATTTTATGCCTCATAAAACCCTGTTAATCGTGGCACATACGCCTTCGGTCAATACCGAAGCAGTGTTAAAAGCAATATTAGCAGGGGCTAATCATCCCGATATTCAAGATGTTGATGTGGTTTATAAACCAGCATTAGCAGCAACGGCCGATGACATTCGAAGCTGTCAGGCAATTATTTTATTTACCCCCGAAAATTTAGGCTACATGAGTGGCGCATTAAAAGATTTTTTTGATCGTTGTTATTATCCTATTTTAGAGGAAAAACAAGGACTTCCTTGTGCTATTGTCATTAGAGCAGGCCATGATGGTACAGGCACACGTCGCGCCATTGATACTATTTTGACAGGGTTACGGTGGCGACAAGTTCACGAAGTGTTGATTTTAAGCGGCCAGTGGCAAGATTCATTCTTGGCACAAGCCGAAGAATTAGGTCTGTATATGGCCGCAGGTTTAGATGCAGGGATTTGGTAAATTAAACCAATGCACTTTTAGGAAACACACAAGTAAATGTAGAGCCAACATTGGATTTTGAACTGATATTTAAAATCGCTTTATGTTGTAGCAGCACATGTTTAACAATGGCTAAACCCAAGCCTGTGCCACCTGTAGCTGTACTACGCGCAGCATCAACTCGATAAAACCGCTCAGTTAAACGCGGAATATGCTGTGGTTCAATGCCAATACCATTATCTTGCACACTAAAATAGGCGTATTTCTCATCATTACTCCAACGAATAGTAATTGCACCACACGCAGGCGTGTATTTAATGGCATTGGTAATTAAATTAGAAAAAGCACTACGCAAATCGTTTTCGATACCCATGAGCTGCAAAGGACTATCAATATGTACCATAATCGCATGTTGTTTGTCGGGGTCATAGGCTAAGGCTTCTTGGCGTAGCTGCTCCAACAAATTAGTCATATTAACGGGTTTGGCTTCTTGTTTAATGTTGTCACTTTCTAATCGAGACAATAACAATAAGTCATTGACCAAATTACTCATGCGTTTGGTTTGCTGCTGCATTTGGCTAAAGGCACGATTGATTCTTGCTGGAAATTCATCATTATCAATAAACGTTTCGATATAACCACTTAATACCGTTAAAGGTGTTCGTAGTTCATGCGAGACGTTAGCCACAAAGTCTTTGCGAATTTGTTCTAATTGATGCAGGCGAGTGATGTCATAGGCAATTAATAAACGATCATTATCACCAAAGCGAGTAATTTCGTATTGCAAATAATGGTTTGCCTGAATCCAAGACGGCAGTTTTAGTGCGTCTTTGGCAGTGCCTTTTTCAAAGAAACGAATAAAAGCAGGGTCACGAATTAAATTGGTAATGGCTTTGCCATGATCTGTGCCATCTTTAAAACCTAACAAGCGTTCAGCCGCGCTGTTCCACCATTCTAAATTACCATATCCATCAACCAACACGATGGCTTCATCTAATGCCGAAACAGATTCACGTGCACGTTGAATAATGCCCATTAAATTAAGCTGAGCTTCTTTTTCTTTTTTTTGTAAGCGATAAATGTTTTGAGCAATATCTTCCCAAACTCCTGTTAATTCAGGCGGATAATCTTGGGGATTGCTTTTTAACCAATGATGCAGTTTATGAAGATTGCGTAAGTGCAAGCCTAAATAAACCGCTAAGGCAACAAATAAAAAAGAGACCGTGCTATTAGCAAACCAGCCAATGACAGCAAAGGCAGCTAATAAATAAGCGAGTCTCGACAGTTCAGCTTTAAGCAGTGCAGTCACACAATATCCTGTTTGTCAGCTTTAAGAGAAAAACGGTAACCAGTTCCACGTACCGTTTGAATAAAACGATCATAGCCAAACGGTTCTAAGGCTTTGCGTAAACGACGAATATGCACATCAATGGTTCGGTCTTCAACATAAACATTACCACCCCAAACTTGATCGAGCATTTGAGCGCGCGAATAAGCACGTTCTTGATGGCTCATAAAAAAGGCTAACAGACGATATTCTGTTGGCCCCATTTCGATGGGGTTTTCGTTGGCAGTAACACGATGGCTAACGGGGTCTAGTTTTAAGCCTTCGGCTTCAATCACTTTTTCGGCACTGAGGGCAGAAGAACGACGTAATACTGCTTTAATGCGAGACACTAATTCGCGTGTTGAAAAAGGCTTGGTAATGTAGTCATCTGCACCTGAGTCTAAACCTTGAATTTTATGATCTTCGTCACCGCGCGCAGTGAGCATGATCACAGGAATTTCGTTAAGTGTTTCATCTCGTTTTAAACGACGGCACAATTCTACACCAGTCATACCAGGTAACATCCAGTCTAATAAAACAAGGCTAGGGCGTTCATCAACAATTTTATGGTGAGCTTGTAAGGCATCTTCGGCTTCAATGGTATCAAAACCTGCTAAATCGAGGGCGATGCTAATCATTTCACGAATGGCGGCTTCGTCATCGACAATTAAAATACGGTCACTTTTCATGGAGCTTTTCCTCGTACTTAAGACGACTAGGCTAATAAGAGTCTTGAGTCGGTTGTTTGAGGCTATTACATGACAAACGTGTTGCAGTATTATGACAAATACAAATGATGATGAAAATAAAAAGGCTGTTGTTTTCACAACAGCCTTTAGTTTAAAAACTCAATAGATAGTGTTTAGCTTGCTGTTACGCCTTTAATAATAAAGAAAATTAATCCAGCCATTAATGCTGTTGCGGGTACAGTAATCACCCACGCAGCAGCAATACGTAACAATTGTGAGCGTTGTACTAATTGGGTACGATAAACTTTTTTGAGGGCATTGCGTTCTGCTTTAGAAAAATGGGCAGGATCCATTTGTCTTTTGGCTTGCGCTTTTAACTCTCTTAATAAAACGCCTTTTTCATCAATAGAGGCCTTATTAAATTTGGCTAAAAAAGCATCTATAGCGATTTGATCACCTTCGGGATGATGAGCCTTGATTTGAGCGACCATTTTATCGTAATTATATTTTAAATATTCACGTAAAAAGCCAACACCAAATACCCCGCCAACGGCAATATGGGTCGAGCTGACAGGCATTCCCATTTGACTAGCAATAATGACGGTAATTGTTGCCGACATGGCAACACAATAAGCTCTTGTTTGATCGAGATCAGTGATTTCGGAGCCAATGGTACGAATTACTTTGGGTCCATATAAAGCCAAACCCAAAGAAATACCTAAAGCACCAATCATCATTACCCACAAGGGAATAGCCGCTTCTTTGTGAATAACATGGTCAACAGAACTGTAAACATCAACAATAGCTGCTAAAGGGCCTACGGCATTTGCGACATCATTAGAGCCATGTGCAAAACTTAATAAAGCCGCAGCAAAAATTAGCGGAATAGTAAATAGTTGGTTGACACTCTTTTTGGCATCTTGTTGTGGACTAAATTGACTGAGTTGCCACCGTGTAAATAAAAATAATAAAATGGCGATACCTACTCCAATTAAACTGGCGTCTAAAAAACTCACTTTCCAAATGCGGTTTAAGCCTTTAAGCATAAGATACGTGCCAAATGTCCAGCCCATAAAAGCAATTAACCACGGCACAATTTTACGCGCAGCACCCACCATATCGCTTTGATAAATAATTGTTCTTTTAACAAAATACAACATTGCCGCAGCGACCAAACCACCCAATACAGGCGAAATGACCCAACTGGCAGCAATTTCAGTCATTTTGCCCCAATTAACGATATCCATACCACTGGCTGCAATACCACTGCCAATAATTGCACCAACAATAGAATGTGTTGTGGAGACAGGTGCACCAATAGCGGTTGCCACATTTAACCATAATGCTGCTGCTAATAAAGCCGCCATCATGATCCAAACAAAGGTTTGTGAATCAGTAATTAAGTTAGGGTTAATAATGCCATTTCGGATTGTACCGACTACTTCTCCACCTGCAATTAACGCACCTGCTGCCTCAAAAATAGCTGCAATCACTAAAGCACCAAATAACGTTAAGGCTTTTGAGCCAACCGCAGGCCCAACATTATTGGCGACATCATTAGCACCAATGTTCATTGCCATATAAGCACCAATCGCGGCTGCTATGACAATCACTAGCGTACCTTCGTTACCCACAACACCTTTGGCGGAGGCATACAGCATAACACCAACCATAAAAATTAAGCCTAAGCCTAAACGAAATAGCTCAGTGCGGCCTTTTTTGGTGGCTTGTTCCAATTTATGAATATCTTTGATGTTCACGATGGATTTCTCAGATGAATTTGGGAGGCGGATTATGACAGAAATGTGACAAAAAATGGCGTAAAGCGTAGTTGTTGAAAAACAAATAGTGGTGTTTTTTTAATCGCAGACAAGAGTTAAACTGTATAAGATAAGGAGGAGGTTGAGGCGTGATAAGCTTGTATAGGACTTATGCACTATCTTTTTAGATTTAATTTAAAATCAATAGGTTAATGCTTATATTTTGGTTGAAACTCAAACGTTTTAACTTTTTGATTTTTAAGTGAAAAATTTTGTCAATGCGTAAGTCCTAAAAGGCTTAAATATTTTTACTATTTGTACTTGGTTGTGTGTGTTTGCTTGTGTTTATGGTTATGTTAGGGCGTTACAAGCAGAAAAAACTGAGGAGGAAAATCCGTAATCTACGGACTTTCTTCAACAAAAAACTAAATCTTAAACACCAAACTTAACACCAAACCTAAAAAAATCACCATACCCACTTTATGATTATGCAAAAAAGACTCGGTGCAATGTTGCGCTTGGCGGTCATGGCAATGGCGATATTGCCAAATAAACAAGCCACCACAAACGCCTAAAGTAATTGCCCAAATTAAACCAAAGTGTTGTAAATAACCAATTAAGGCCAATAATAAAATAAACAAACCTTGCAGTAAGCTAATGATAATTAAGTCAAAACGACCAAATAAAATCGCGGTTGATTTTACGCCAATTTTTAAATCATCATCCCGATCAGCCATCGCATATTGGGTATCATAAGCCACTGTCCAAATTAAATTTGCCGCATATAACAACCAACAAATTAAATCGGGGCTATGATTTTGTGCCACAAAAGCCATGGGAATTGCCCACGAAAAAGCCGCACCCAAGACTAATTGCGGTAAATAAATAAACCGTTTCATAAACGGATATAAACTGGCTAAAGCTAATGCACCAAATGACCAAAAAAAAGTTTGTAGATTTAAAAACGGCAATAACAACGCAGAACAGGCAACCAAAAATACAAACAAATACAAGGCTTCACGTGCAGGCAAACGCCCATTGGCAATTGGGCGGTCTTTGGTGCGTGCTACATGACCATCAAAATTGCGATCTGCCCAGTCGTTAATCACACAACCTGCCGAACGCATAAACACCACGCCCAAGATAAAAATCAACACAATCGAAGCATCAGGTTTACCATTACTCGCTAACCAAACCGCCCATAAGGTTGGCCATAACAGCAAATAAATACCAATAGGGCGATGCAATCTCATTACTTCGGCATAGAGCGGTAAACGTTGTAGCAAAAATAATGTCATAAACAAATCTGCTGTTGCTGAGCAGCCTCAAATAAAGCAGGTAAAAACTTTTCCTGTACCAATAAAGGACGATTCGCATAATAAAACAACGAACGCCGAGTCCAATGGTGGTGTTGTGAGTTGGGTGAACAAATCACTAATTGGCCACGTTTGCCCCCTTTAAACAACAAACTGCCTAAAGAGCGCGAACCCAAATACTTTAAGCGTCTGCCTCGACCCACTAAGGTGTGTTGGGGAATAATGCTTCGTGCAGTGACCCATTGTTGATTGTGACCTAACAACGCGACTTCACGCACCCACGCATATTGTTGATGAGGTAATTTTAGGCTCAATCGTTCATCTAAGGTGGGTTTCTGCCACGCTTCATGTTGTACTTTTACCCTAAAATGACCATGACTTAAAGCCACTAAATAAGCAGTTAAAGAGCCTTGTGACAAAAGCCACGCTTTGTACGGAGAGCGAAGTTGCGCTTGCCAATAGCGAGTTGGCGTTAACCAGCGAGGATAAAGGGGCATACAATGTATCTAAGAGGTCATTGATAACAACGAATTATACTCAGTTTAACGGCTATCTGGCCTATCAATATTAATAGTTTTTAGCTATTAAAAAATAGATTTTATTTAATTGGCTAAAGATTTTGCCAAGCTTTAATCTTCAATTCAACGAGAAACAAATGAGATTTGGAGAATGCAACATGAGTAAGATTCCAGCCACATTAACCGAAAAGAATTTAGAAGGTGCATTTGCAGGCGAATCAATGGCATTTATGAAGTATAGCTATTTTGCCAAACTTGCGCGGGCAATGGGTGATGAAGCTACCGCACAAGCATTTGAGGAAACAGCAAAACAAGAGATCCAACATGCTTTTGGTCATTTGGATTTGTTGTATCCCGCAGAAAGCCTAAACCCAGCAAAAATGCTCGAAATTGCCATTGCGGGTGAAACCTATGAATACACCGAAATGTATCCTAAGTTTAAAGAAACGGCGATTGCTGAAGGTAAAGCTGACGCTATTCAAGAGTTTGATGAGCAAATTGCAGAATCAAAAGAACATGCGGAGGCTTTTGCTAAGGTGTTAGAAAAAGCAGCAAAACGTTTTGCCGCTTTGGCTAAAGTGGAAGAGCGTCATGCTAATCACTATCGCCAACGTTTAGCTGCCCTTTAAATTTTTCTGTTATTAATAGCTTTTTTGGCGTTTGGCGTAGCCAGTCAAGCAAAAAAATATGTTAAACTTTACATTAAACAATGTGACAGTTTAGCAGAGATTGCAAATAAAGCGGTTTGTGCGTAAGGTAGACAGTTTTAAAATCTAGCCAGCTTAGCAAGAGGTTTAACATGAAGAAGTGGCAATGTATTGTTTGTGGTTTTATTTATGATGAAGCTGTCGGTATGCCTTGGGATGGCGTGCCAGCAGGAACAGCATGGGCTGACGTGCCAGCCGATTGGGTTTGCCCAGATTGTGGCGTGGGTAAAGATGATTTTGAAATGGTAGAAATTTAATTCTATTGTTCAAAAAAGATCAAAGGGCGCACAAAGTTGCGCCTTTTTTATGGTTTGATTTTGTTGCTATTTTTAGCCCTCACCCCGACCCTCTCCCACAGGAGAGGGAGTTCTCTCTCCTTTTGGGAGAGAGTTAGAGTGAGGGCTGTTATTTTATTGAGGAAAAATCATGGCGTTAGTCATTATTGGTACTGGTTTAGCAGGTTATAACTTGGCGCGTGAATGGCGCAAACTGAACCCCGAAAAAGCATTGGTGATTATTAGCCGTGATGATGGCCGTAATTACTCAAAGCCTATGTTGTCAACTGGTTACACCAAGGGCAAAACTGCCGATCAATTAGCTATGCAAAGCGCGGCGCAAATGTCCGAACAGCTTAAAGCCGAAATCAGAACCTTTGCCACGGTGGATGCCATTGATACTCAAACAAAAACGGTGACTGTTGATGGTGTAAGCATTGCCTATGAGCAATTAGTACTGGCGCTTGGTGCTGATCCCTTTCAACCACCATTAGCAGGTGATGGTTTAGACCAAGTTTATACCGTTAATGATTTAATGGATTATGCCAAGTTTCAACAAGCCGCCGCAGGCAAAAAGAATGTGATTGTGATTGGTGGCGGTTTAATTGGTTGTGAATATGCCAACGATTTGACTAATGGCGGTTATGCAGTGCAATTAATTGAGCCAGTTGGTCGGGTGTTGCCAGCCTTATTACCGCCTGTGGCTTCGCAAGCCGTGGGTAATGCCTTAGAAGGTTTGGGCGTTAAATTCCATTTTGGCGTGAGCGTTCAGGCTGTTTATAAAGACGGTGAGGGTGTTCGTGCTGTGTTATCCGATGGCAGCGAAATCCAAAGTGATATCGTATTGTCAGCGATTGGTTTGCGCCCACGTATTAGCCTTGCCAAAGAAGCAGGGTTGGCGGTTAATCGGGGTATTGTCGTTGATAAAACCTTAGCCACTAGCCAAGCCGATATTTATGCGTTGGGCGATTGTGCCGAAGTAGAAGGTTTGGTGTTGCCGTATGTGTTGCCATTAATGGCAGGTGCGCGTGCATTGGCTAAAACTTTATCAGGTCAAACAACCGCGATTAGTTATCCTGTGATGCCTGTGCAAGTCAAAACGCCTGTTTGTGCCGTGGTTGTTGCACCCACTTTCCCAAGTATGCACGGTGAGTGGACAGTTGATAGTCAAGATGGCAACAACGTTAAAGCCTTGTTTAAAAATGCTGAAGGTCAATTATTGGCTTATGCCTTAACAGGGTCATTTGCTGGTGATGCAGCCTTAAAAGCTGAATTGGCCAAACAAGTTCCTGCTTGGTTAGTGTAAAATCTCAATAAGGATTTTGCTGCTTTAGCGCTGTTTAACAAGGAAATAAGCTTCCCTCTCCTGTAGGAGAGGGCTACTGCGAGCGAGCAAAACCTTAATTTTTACTAACTAAGAGGAAAAGCACATGACGGAAATTTCGGTAAGACATACTTTTCAAGGTTCTTTGGATGAAGTATTTGAAGCAGTGATTAATGCGGATCGTTATCCCTATGTGTCTCGTTTATTTCATGTGGAGCGTTTGTGTTTAGCAAAATCAGGTGAAAAAGACGGTGTAGGCACACAGCGTGAAGTGGAATTAGGCGTAGTTTGGTTTAAGGAAGAATTTACCCTGTTTGATCGACCCAATCGTGTTGATTATAAAATTTTTGAAACACGCCCTTATTTTGACCATCAACATGGTAGTTTTATCTTCAAAAAAGTGGGGCATAAATTAATTGAAGTGACTTGGGAGTCTTGTTTTGTCATCCCTTCACAAACTATTCCTCCAAAAATTTTATCTACAGTATCGGGTTGGATGGTTAAAGCAGCGTTTAAATCGGCATTAATGATTTTGGATAGAAAACTACAAGAAAAGCGGCAACCAAAACGCTTAGCAAAATAAATAAGCGAAAACAGCGTCAATTCAAAACACTCTTCACTCAAACTTCACACAATCCCCCCTGTGTGTTCAATCGCTGTTTATAAGCTAAGGCAAGCTAATTTTTAAAAAGGAGCTTGCCATGTTTGCTCGTCTCAATTATCGCTACATCATCATGCGTGATCTGATGGTAGTTTATGTTTTTTTTATGTTGGTTTTAATGTCTTGTGCAGCTTGGGTTCATGCCGATGACTCCGAAGCCGTTCAAACAGAAAGCCCTTATTTTTTTATTAATAGTAATGATCCAGAAACCGATCGTTTACCACTAAAATCAACCAAAGTTGATGTCCATATTGTTGGCATGATTGCCGATGTCACCATTAAACAGGTGTATCGTAACGAAGGCAAACGCACCATTGAAGCCCGTTATGTGTTTCCAAGTTCAAGCCAATCAGCCGTTTATGCGATGACGGTACGTTTGCAAGATCGGTTGTTAACTGCTCGGTTACGTGAAAAACAACAAGCTAAACAAGAATATGAAACGGCTAAATCCGAGGGAAAAACGGCGGCATTATTAGAACAACAGCGTCCAAATGTCTTTGAGATGAATGTCGCTAATATTTTGCCTAATGATGAAGTTGTCGTTGAGTTACGTTATACCGAATTGTTAAGCCCTCGTGATATGTTGTATAGCTTTGTTTTTCCAACCGTGGTTGGCCCGCGTTATAACAGTCCACAAAGCCCAGCGGCTGCCGAAAAATGGGTAAAAAATCCCACCTTGCCACAAGGCATTGCCTCAGAAAGTCGCTTTAATATTAAAGTGACCATGGATAGTCCTATTCCTGTACAAATGGTGTCATCACCCTCGCATTCTTTACGCAGTGATGGTCTGGGCAGCAAACACGTTGATGTGATGTTGGGTGATAATCAAATCGCTAATAATAGAGATTTTGTGTTGCGCTATCGTTTGGCAGGTGAAAAGATTCAGTCAGGATTGTTGTTATACCGTGGCAAGGATGAAAACTTTTTTTTAGGTATGGTAGAGCCGCCAAAACAAGTCGCTACTGCCCAAATTCAGCCCCGTGATTATATTTTTGTCGTTGATGTCTCTGGGTCCATGCAAGGTCATCCACTGGATATTACCAAACAATTATTACGCAACCTAATTGGCGGATTACGTTCAACAGATACCTTCAATGTGATGTTGTTTTCGGGCAATAGCTCAATGTTAGCCCCACAATCTTTACCTGCTACTGCAAGCAATATTCAACAAGCCATAGATACTATTGATCAGCAACAGGGTGGCGGCAGCACCGAAATTGTGCCTGCTTTGCGCAAAATCACCGAATTACCCAAATCGCCTGATGTGTCGCGCAGTGTGATTGTGGTGACTGATGGTTATGTGACGGTTGAAGATGAAGTATTTAAATTAATTCGTCAGCAATTACATCAAGCCAATGTCTTTGCCTTTGGTATTGGTAGCAGTGTTAATCGGGTGTTGATTGAAGGTATGGCGCGTGCAGGGCAGGGTGAACCCTTTATTGTCACTAAACCTGAAGAAGCCGACGAACAAGCCGAACATTTACGCAAAATGATTCAAGCTCCTGTATTAACCCAAGTCACCGCTAAGCTCACAGGTGTTGAAGCTTATGATATTCAACCCACCGTGTTAGCTGATGTGTTATCTGGCCGTCCTGTCATGGTCATGGGAAAATGGCGTAGTCGTCGTGATAAAGAGGCTGAAGCAACCTTAGTGGTTACAGGTCGTAGTACTGAGGGTGAATATCAACAACAAGTGTCTGCAAAAAGTGACAATAGCGAAGATAACAGTGCCTTACGTTTATTATGGGCAAGACAAAAAATAGCCGAATTGTCCGATCAAGAAGCCTTAGAAGGTAATGGTTCTTATAAACAAGCCATTACTGATGTGGCGTTAAAGTATGGTTTGTTATCTGCCTACACCAGTTTTGTGGCTGTTGATGAAGTGGTACGCAATGTTAACCCAGAAGATAGCAGCACCGTCACCCAGCCTGTTCCACTACCAGAAGGCGTCAGTAATTTGGCGCTTGGTTCAGGCATTCCTTCAACACCTGAACCCAATACATGGTTGGCTTTAGCCTTAGTTTTCTTGATGTTAGTCATCATGAAAAAGACTTATCGTAGAAAAATTATTTAAATTCAAATAGATAATTGGTAACGGTGTACGTCCTAATAGTCCAAGAAGAAGCTAATACTCAGGGCTGAGACATGTCCATGCAATGTCTCAGCCCCCAACAAAGAAGTTCATCATGTTTAATAATCGTCTATCCATGACCGCTTGTTTATGGCTGTGTTTGATCAGTCAATTGCTGGCCTTATGGCCGCAAGGCCAATGGATAGCGGCCAGAATGCAAGATGGTTCTGACCAACCGTTGGGAGTTATTGCCGTGCTGAGTTTGGCTGCCTTACTCATCACTCAGCAATCCGCATGGCAAGCACCAAAAACAAGATTTTTGCTGATGGCGGTTGTTTTGCAATTGGCAGCTTGTGGGGCATGGTTAATGTTGCCACCATTGCTGTCTTCTTTATTGGCAGTTTTAGCAATTTCGATGCTAATAGCGGCTTTTTTGCCACAAAATAGCCCTTATTTACCGATTTTTGGCTTGGCAGTGTTAAGCCTACCCTTATTATCATCGTTACAGTTTTATGCAGGCTTTCCATTAAGAGTCATTACTGCTCAATGTAGCGCATGGATTTTACAATTATGGGGTAATCAAGTTGAGAGAATAGGGACGAATCTACAAATTAATGGCCAATTGGTGATGGTTGATGCACCTTGTTCGGGAGTACAACTGGCATGGATGGTGTATTTTTTTGCCTGTGTCATCGCCCTATATCGACAAATAGCCGATAAGCATTTTTTGCGTTGTTGGCCGTTATTAGGGGTATTGGTGTTGTTGGGCAATATTATTCGCAATACTTGTTTGGTGGTTTTAGAAACACGGCCACAAGGATTAAGCGATTCGTTGCATCAAAGTATGGGTTTAGTCATTTTGGTCATGGTTTGTAGTGTGGTGGCATGGTTGTTAAGCAAACAGCCGACTCCAGAAAAGCAAGAAAAATCAATGGTCTTGGCCAGTCCAGCATGGCTTTTTCCTTTGGTCATGCTGTGTATGATGTTGTCGGGTGCGGTGTCTTGGTCAAAACAATCAGCAACAACACAAGCCAATCCTAAATATATCGAATGGCCACAGCAATGGGATGGCAAGCCGTTACAACCCTTAGCCTTATCGGTGGTAGAAAATCGTTTTGCTGCAAATTTTGCAGGGCATATTGGTCGTTTTAGTGATGGTCAACGACAAATTGTGTTGCGTTATGTTGAGCAACCGACACGAATGCTGCATCCTGCCAGTGATTGTTATAAAGGCTTGGGTTATCACATTCAGCACGAACAATTAGAATATGATGATCAACAACGGGTATGGCGGTGTTTTTATGCGACTAAACAAGGCCAAATAGTCCGAGTCTGTGAACGAATTGTCGATAAACAAGGCAAGGTTTTTACCGATACCTCAAGTTGGTATTGGCAGGCAGAATTAGGCCACAGCCAAGGTGTATGGTGGGCAATTACCACCGCCGAAGTAGTGGCTATGGTGGCAGAGCGATAAATACTGCTACACTTCGCGAGTTTTAACAGAGACTAGCCGCTACATGAAAATTATCCTTGCACCCATGGAGGGATTAACTGACGTCCATATGCGTCATATTTTAACGCAAATGGCAGGTCAAACAGGCTTTGATTGGTGTGTGACAGAGTTTATTCGCATTACTCAACAACTGTTATTACCTAAAGCTTTTTATCATTATTGCCCCGAATTATTAACAAATGGCAAAACAGCCAGTGGTACACCTGTCCATATTCAACTATTAGGCAGCGACCCACAACTCTTAGCCGAAAATGCCCAACGAGTCGTGGAGTTGGGTGCACCTGCGATCGACTTAAATTTTGGTTGTCCTGCAAAGTCAGTGAATCAACATCGCGGTGGGGCGGTGTTATTAGAAGAGCCTGAATTAGTACATCAGATTGTGTTGGCGGTACGCAATGCTGTTCCTAAACAGATTCCTGTCAGTGCCAAAATGCGTTTGGGTGTCAATGACCGTTCAAAAATGGTGGATAACGCCTTAGCGATTGAGAGTGCAGGGGCTAGTTGGTTAACGATTCATGCCCGTACCAAAGCTGACGGTTATCGCCCTCCCGCCCATTGGCATGAATTAGCTACCATTCGCCAACACGTTAAACTACCCATGATTGCTAATGGTGACATTGATTCGGTAACGAATGCTCAGCGATGCCAACAACAATCGCAGTGCACAGATATCATGATTGGCCGAGCAGCAGTAATCCAGCCCTATTTAATTCGTGCGTTGCGAGGCGAGACAGATCAATTAACGTGGGCACAATTACTTGATTGGCAAAGACAATTTTTGCAGCACATGCAACAGGCAGTGGTTAATCCTTTAGTGGTGGATAGCCAACAAAAATGGACAGAAGCAGGTGCAGTAGGTCGTTATAAACAATGGTTGGGGATGTTGCTGCAAGCATGGCCAGAAGCACAAACGCTCTTTCAACAGATTAAAAAAGAGCGTTCATATAGCCAAATTTATCAAATTGTTCAGCAGTCAGCCTAAGTCTTTGGCGCATAAGTATAAAATAACCAAGGTTTTTTATGGGTGTCTAAAGAATTATATAAGGCTTGTGCTTGTGTGTTATCTAAGGCAGTCACCCACTGTAAACGTGCTGCACCTTGGTTTAAAGCATAATCTAAGCAATGATTAATTAAGGCTTTGCCAATGCCTTGGCCGCGATAATCTTCCAAGGTAAATAAATCGTTCATAATGCCAACTTTAGCCGTAATAGTTGACGAAAAACTAAAATAAACCGTCGCAAAACCAATGACTTTGCCATTTTGTCGATATAAAAACAAAGCACCTAAAGGACTATGATTAACAAATTGACTAAAAAATTGCTCATTGCGTTGTGAATTAATATCAGCAACTTGATAAAAAGCCTGATATTGAGCAATTAAAGGTAAAACGTCGGCTAATGTTTGGTCATTGACAGCTTCAATCATGATTTCTCCTTTTTTTATGACAAAAAATTGGCATGGATTGCCTATTTTGCGAGCAGTTTTTGTTAAATAATGTGGCGATTAAAACAGCTATAAATAAGGCATAGTCATGAAAAAATTACTACAAACTTTCACTTTCACTCTTGGTTTGGCAATTAGTCAGATTGCTACAGCGATTGATTGGTCAGCGTATTCTCATGACGGTGATATTGGCTATCGTAATTCAACGTGGATGGCGCAATTGCCGAATGATCGCCCAATTAGCCAAATTTCGATGGTCGGTACCCATGACACCATGTCACTGTATGGCGGCGATAGCGTACAAACTCAATCGATGTCGTTGAATATGCAACTGCAATCGGGTATTCGTGCCTTAGATATTCGTTGTCGACATTACTACAATAGCTGCGCTATTCATCATGGTTTTGTCTATCAAAATGCCAATTTAGATGATGTTTTTAGCACATTACAGCAGTTTTTACAGGCTAATCCCAGCGAAACAGTGCTGATGCGTGTGAAAGAAGAATATGACCCTGTCGGTAATACCCGTAGTTTTGAAGATACTTTTTCTGCTTATGCGCAGCGTTATCCCAATTTATTATGGCAATCCAACAGTGCTAACCCAAATTTAGGGCAAGTGCGTGGCAAAGCCGTGGTTTTACAAAACTTTTCGGGTAATCAAGCATGGGGTATTTATTACAACTCGCTCAATATTCAAGACGATTATAGTGTGACGACAAATTGGGATTTATATAGCAAATGGACAAAAGTTAAAAATCACTTAGCCAATGCCAGCCAAGGCAGTTATGGCACTATTTATATGAATTATTTGAGTGCCTCTGGTGGTTCATTTCCCTATTTTATTGCCTCTGGTAATAGCTCGCCACAAACAGGAGCTCCGTTATTATCAACAGGTTTAACCACCCCAGGTTTTAAATCGTCTTATCCAGACTTTCCGCGTGTCGCTTGTTTTATTGGCATTTGTACCATTGCTTTTGAAGGCACCAATCGTTTGGCTAGTGAACGTTTAGCAGGCACTACTTATGGTCGTGTTGGTATTTTAATGACCGATTTTCCCGGTAAGCAATTAATCCAAAATACCATTAGTCATAACTTTCGCTAATAGTTTGGTCTTTAAATAGATAAAATTAATTGGATAGCCTTTAGAGAAAGATGCTTTTAAACAAATTGAATTTGCAATTTGTTTAAAAGCTATCCATATTTATTAAAGACATAGGACTGACGCGTTTTACCCAAACTAACACATTTTGTGAGCGTGAAACCGTTACTTCGACTATGCTCAATTGAAATGCAAACAAATAGTGATAGTTGTGTAAGTCTTAAGACAATGTTTGCTACAGATTTGTCGAATGATTGATAAATTTTTTAAGGTAAGGACATAGTAAGTACAATCCTAGGCCTTGGTTATGTTTAAGCGTACATTATTATTGGCGAGTTTATTAGCAACAACGACGACTGCATTAGCAGCAGGTGATTTAGACGAATTACGAGACACAGGCGATAAAAAAGAATGGCGTTTATATAAAAGCGATAAACGTCATAATATTCAAGTGTATGTCAAAAATGAAGAAGGTCAGGCTGTTCGTTCTTTTAGAGTAGAAGCAGTACTTGAAGCACCTGTTGAAACCTTAGCACGTATTCAGTTTGATATTGATTCCTTTCCTCGTTGGTATTTTGCTGTCACTGAAGCAAAGTTTTTAAAGAAAATTAGTGATCGGGAATATATCTTTTATATGGTGCACGATGCGCCTGTGGGTACTCCAGATCGTGATGTTATTTTAAAAGTCACCATTGATCCAATCACCAAAAAACAGCCTTATGTGTTGTTAAAATTTGATGCCTTACCCGATTATTTGCCAGCACGTCCGCCTTATGTGCGTATGTTGGCCGAAAACTACACCGTAAAATGGACACCAATTGACAAAAATACCACGCGTCTAGAGTCTGAAGGCTTTATTCATCCAGGTGGTAATGCACCTAGTTGGGCGGTTAATTTTGTGCAGGGTAAAGGTCCTTATGCTAATATGATGGGCTTAAGAAGAATGTTGTTTCTGCCGCAATATAACGACCCACAAGCACCTTTAATGTTTCCAATACGCAAAGATTAACAATTGTAACTTTGGCCTTGTCCTTGCTGCGGCGTAAGTAGCAGTAGGGAAATCGGTTAAAAACTCTTATCTTCACCATCTAGAACAAATAATCATAACTGTAGTACAATATATGTAATTGTATGTAACAAAGCTTATGGACTTTGTCTCTTTAGGCATAATCCTTGTAGGGTTGCTTTGTAAGTTGAGTTGCTGTCAAATCTATTTCCCCGCTTTGAGTGCTAGGAGTCCCCTGCATGTCCCCTGTTGATGCAATGGCGCATAACTGGTCTTTTGCCATTTATATTTTTGGTATTGTTTTTATTTGCACCTTTATGTTGGCGATTCCCGTTTGGTTAGGGGGAAAAGCTAAAGGTCGTGCCACCAATGAGCCGTTTGAATCGGGTATTGTGCCAGCGGGTGGTGCACGCATTCGTTTTTCAGCAAAATTCTATTTAATTGCCATGTTTTTCGTGATTTTTGATATTGAAGCTCTGTTTTTATATGCATGGGCAGTATCGGTACGCGAAAGCGGTTGGGCTGGATTTATTGAAGCAACCATTTTTATTTTTGTCTTGTTAGCAGGTTTAGTTTATATCTGGAAGTTGGGCGCATTGGATTGGACTGCCGAAGCACGTCGCCGTAAACAAAAGCCTCGCCAACAAACCTTATCTTGAGGTTTTGACTTATGGATTACACCTTAACGCGCATTGACCCAAACAATCCGCAGCAGCGTTATCCTGCACCCAAAGAAATCGTTCGTGACCCGCTCGAAGAACAGGTTCATAAAACTGTCTTTATGGGCAAACTCGAAGATATGTTACATGGTGCAGTTAACTGGGGGCGTAAAAACTCCTTATGGCCATATAACTTTGGTTTATCTTGCTGTTATGTCGAAATGG
>ERZ650309.507-NODE-507-length-19165-cov-4.822240_pt1 | contig 19165 bp, 18 predicted proteins | sample MGYA00376245_ERZ650309 | MGnify/ENA primary metagenome ERZ650309 (study PRJEB26733, sample SAMN07839294) | wastewater metagenome | biome: urban; feature: wastewater treatment plant; material: waste water | place: USA: North Carolina | collected 2016-04-26 ...
CAATACGATAGGTACGCAGTTGTTGGTCAAGCTCCCGACAATACTCAATCTCACAGGGGGTTCCGTCGGCCAAGGCTTTGAGCGCTTGACCGATCACTTGATGATTGCCAGCGTAGGTTGACAGTAAGCCTTCAGGTAAGACTTTGACACGTCGATGCCAATCGCGAATCGCCGAATATTTTTCAAGTTTGCTCTTTGCGGAGTCAAATAACCCTTCGAGTTGTTGATACCAGTCTGGGGGTAATACACCTTCTAACATCGGTTGTGCCAGCATTAAACTCAGTGCCATTTCGCTACTCATGAGATCACTCAGAAAATAGTTGTAGCGCCGATAACGAACAGGACGACGTGAGGCACGCGTTATTGCATCAACGTCTATCGCTTGTGGCCAATTGATTTGCAATGCATCTAGGTCACGCTGCAACAGCCGCACGGCTGCTGATCGCTCACGTCCCTCAAGATACACTTCCGCCAACGATGGCTTTTTTAGCAGATCAGCAACGGTCACATAGTCCTGTGGTGCGACAGGCAGCACCATAAACAAATCAAAGATTCGACGTAATTGGTGGGCAGATTGAGTCACATCGAGTCTCACAAGATCAACATATTACAGATGATTTAAAAAGGTGTAGACGACATTTCATGTCGCAGGTTTAACATTATTTTTCATGTCTATGAGAGAGTCATAACATCATCTGGACTGCTACGACTCCACTGAGTGTAGTCAAGGCAAACGCTTTTGAATTTCAAACAACAACTGCTCTGGCGCAAAGCGTTGAATCTGATGAATCCACGACCATGGATGTTTGGGCACCACCGGATTGGCCTCTCCCGCTGCAATCGCATTGACGATTTCTTTGGCGACATCTTCAGCCTTCGACACCAGCGGCAAACCGCGTGGGCTAATTCCATTTAACATATCGGTTTTGACAAAACTGGGATGTACCACGGTCACACCAATCTGCTCACGTGATAGTCGTCCACGAATCCCATTGAAATAATTGGTGACTGCCGCTTTACTCGCCGAATATGCGGCACTGCTTGGCAGCGGCATAAACGCCGAAAATGACGAAATCGCCACAATCCGCCCACCTTTGCCTTGATCGCGAAAAATCGAAATCGCCGCTTCACTGGTGGCAATCGCCCCCATCACATTGGTGGCAAAAATCGCGGCATCTTTGTCCATGCGACCATCACCGGCTTTACGCAAACGCAAAATGCCGGCGTTGGCAATCACCACATCGGCTCCACCGAGCAAATCTGCCAAGCCAGTCAAGGTAGGAAGGACTTGATCAGTGTCAGTGACATCGAGCTGTGCGACTTCAATTTGTACGCTGGCACCGGCTTGCTCACGCAAACGTTCAGCGAGTCGAATCAGGTTGTCGAGGCGACGAGCCACCAATCCCACATGCATCCCACGACGCACACACTCCACCGCTAGTGCTTCACCAATCCCGCTTGATGCACCTGTGATGATCACACGCTGACCGGCCAAGGATGGACGCGATTTGAATAACATGGGGGAGACTTCCTCTGATTGTTATGGCGCTAGCATAGCGGATTGACTGGCAAAAACCGAATCGTCGCCGTGTTTTTTTGATATTTTTTGCAATCAAACCGTCACGTTCCCATCATCAAACCATCATGTTGATGACACAGGCTACTGCTGTTTTTCATATTGACATTGAGTGGGCATCACGATGCAAAAGCAGTGGTTGAGTCTGATGGTAACTGCGGCAATCAGCAGCAGCGTCTTGGTTGGTTGTGGCAGCAGCGATAGCGACAACAGCAGTGTCGTCGTGCCTACTCCCAAAAGTATTGAGGTCAAAAAAATTGGCCGTTTTGAGACCAATCTATTTGACGAAGGTGCATCTGAGATTCCTGCATTTGATGCGATCAGCAAACGCACATTTGTGGTCAATGCCAAGCTCAAAACCGTGCAAGTGCTTGATTTGGCCGATCCGAGCAATCCCAAACTCCTTAACAGTATTGATATCGCTGATCTGGGTGGTAGCGTCAACTCGGTGGCGGTGTATCAAGGTGTGGTCGCTCTAGCGATTGAAAGCAGCAACAAACAAGCCAATGGCAAAGTGGCGTTTTATAAAGCCCAAGATTTGAGCCGTATCTCTGTGGTCGAGGTCGGCGCATTGCCCGACATGTTGACCTTTAGCCCCAATGGCAAACTCGTGGTGGTTGCCAACGAAGGCGAACCCAATGAGGACTATAGCGTTGATCCGGTTGGCTCGGTCAGTGTGATTGATGTCAGTGATTTGAGCAAACCGGTGGTCAAAGCTGCCGACTTTGCCAAATTCAATGCGCAAGCCGACAGCTTACGCGCGCAAGGCATTCGGATTTTTGGCAAAAATGCCAGCGTGGCGCAAGATCTTGAGCCTGAATATGTGACGGTGTCCTCCGACAGCAAAACCGCTTGGGTGACCTTGCAAGAAAACAATGCGATTGCTGAAGTCGATTTGGTGAATGCCAACATCACCGCACTACGCTCACTCGGCTACAAGGACCACAGCAAACCTGCGATGGGCATTGATGCCAGCGACAAAGACAGCAAGATCGACATCAAAACATGGCCGATTTTGGGCATGTATCAACCCGATGCTATCGGTAACTATCAAGTCGCCAGTCAAACCTACTTGGTGATGAGCAACGAAGGCGATGCGCGGGAATATGGCGACTTTGCTGAAGAAACCCGCATCAAAGATTTGCTGCTTGACCCTGCGGTGTTTACCGCCACTTTGTGCGGTGGCAATTGCCAAGATGAAAAACTGCTTGGTCGCCTGAATGTCACCAATACCTTGGGCTTTAGCACCAACGCTGAAGGGCAAAAGGTCTACAGCAAGCTGTACAGCTTTGGCGCACGCTCCTTCTCAATCCGCAAACCCGACGGCACGTTGGTGTTTGACTCCGGCGATCAACTCGAACAGCTCGCCGCCAGCAAACATCCCGCCACCTTCAACGCCAGCCACGACGATAACAAACTCGACTCCCGCAGTGACAACAAAGGGATCGAACCCGAAGGCTTGGCGCTCGGTCAATTGGGCAATAAAACCTTTGCCTTTGTAGGCTTAGAGCGTGATAGCGGTATTGCCGTGTATGACATCAGCAATCCCACCGCGCCAACCCTTGCTCAATACGTCAGCACTCGTGATTTTACACAGGATGTGAAAACGTCTGCTGCCGGCGATTTGGCACCTGAAGGCTTGGTGTTTGTACCTGCCGCGCAATCGCCCAATGGCAAACCGCTGTTGATTGTCGGCTATGAAGTCAGTGGTTCGACGGTGATTTATCAAATCGATCAACAATTTTAAGGGCAAACATTGGGAGGTGATTCACACACCTCCCAATCTATTTCCGACTAAATTTGTATGATTTATCATCACTTCGCCATGTCTGGCACTTGTTACACCGAAGATCGCTAGGATGGCCTTTGCGCTTGGTCTAGAATACTGTGCATTTTCTGGTCTGATCTTTGTGGAGTACGCCATGTTTGCGTCGGTATCTGCCCTGCTTGCAGCCGTTCAAAGCGGCAAAGCCAACTTTGATGATGTATTGAATCACATCAACGCGCACTATGAGTTCACCCCCACCACCTTCAACAATGGTGCAGTCAATAATCCTGCAGGGCAAAACTCTGGGAGCTGCCGAGTGCTCGCCTTCGCTCAACTGCACCATCTCAATCCGCTCGACACCTTAAGCTTGTTTGCTGAGCATTACAAGGCGGTGGCGGCCAATCCTGCTGGTGAAGACCACCAAAATATCCGCCAATTTAAAAAATACGGCTGGGGCGGCGTGCAGTTTAAAGGCCAACCACTGAAGACCAAAGTCGTGGTGACTGAAAAGCCAATTGATCAAAAATCGATCTAACCCGATGTGGATGTGGTCAGCCAAACCATGTTGGCTGACCAGATTGGTGATCAGAAGGTATAACCCAAATTAAACATCAACCCTTCAATCTCCCCATCACCAAAGGTATAGGTCATGCCGACGCGGTACTCATCGACCCAGCCTTGTTTTTTGGGGTTATCAATCCCCAAGGACAACGAGACATCGTTGATGACTTTGGCATACAGCTCATCTCCGGTGTAGTCGGTGCGTGCATATTGGGCTTTAGCAATCAACGGCTGCCCTTTGATGGACAACGGTAAGGATTGCTGATACTCAACGCCGTTTCTAAACACAATATTTTCAACGCTATACGCACTATCATAATCACCAAATTTGACTGAACCGGCCTGATAATAGGCCATCATATTCATGATCGACAGGCTCGACGAGGGACTTGGATAAAATGAATAGCTGCTTTGCACGCCAGAGCTGTACACCAGCGCCGATGCACCGAGATCATTGGAGATGGCAAACCCCACACGGACAATCGGCATCAATGACCAGTGTGAGTTAATCGGCACATCAAAGCCCACGCCCACACTGCCGCTCCAAGATAACGCTTCATCGGTTTTGGTGACCGTGATGGGCGCATCCATCACCAAACGCATATTTTGCTTGCTTAGCTGTGTGCTGTAGCTCAACGGCAACGTCAGCACTTCAGTGTCAATATTTTGCTGAGTATAACGACCAAAACGTGGACTGAGCGCCATCCGTGCTTGCTGATCAGACTGCATCAAGGGCTGGCCGGCACTCGCTGGACTCGGCACTGAGGCCAGTGCTGCCGAAGACAGTAACATGGTGTGTGCCAAGCTGCTTGGATTGCCCACGATAGGATCAACCGGCGAATATTTCACCAGCTCATCAGTGAGTTGTTGCAGCAACTGCTGACCCGAATTGCCTTTTAAAAACTCCAAAAATGCTTTGCGGGCATCATTTCGGGTTTGATTGGCGGTGCCAAAGCTTTGGGTTAATCCCAACGATGGGACTTTAAACTCTAAAATATTGGAATTTTGGGCAAAATGGACTTCGATCCCACTCCATCCCCGAAAGTTGAGCGTCGCGTCTACGGCTGAGGTATTGCTGTAGCCCGCCAACTGACTCAGCTCACGATTGCTATATTGCCCCACCAAATCGGATACGTTGTCATAGCTCAACTGGTGCTGGGTTTGACCATTGAGCACGATATTGGCGGAAAATACCGGAGCAGACGCCGCCGTTGCAGCTTGTCCGGTCAGTATGGCAGCACAGACCCCCGCCATCCATGTGAATTTGACCATCAGATTTGACTCCCTTGTCTGATACATCCTTGTAGCATATGAACATATTGGGTTCAGGCCAAGCTTATTTTTTCCTTAATTTTAAGTGGTTGTTTGTCGCCAGCGTAGCACCCCTGCTCCCGCTTGCCGACCGGTTGCAAAACAAGCAGTCAACAAATACCCGCCGGTTGGTGCATCCCAATCGAGCATTTCACCACAGCAAAACACCCCTTGATGCTCACGCAACATCAAATGCTCATCGAGTTGATCCAACGCCACACCGCCCGCGGTACTAATCGCTTCATTTATCGGCTGTAACCCGTTGATACGAATGGGAAGATGCTTGGCAAGCTGTGCCACTTTGTTTGGATCTGTCCAGCTTGCTTTGGGCAATCGATCACGGATCAGTGCCGATTTCACCGCATCCAAACCCGCTTTGCGCCAACGATTACTCAAGCTGTCTTTGGGATGTGCGGCCAATCGGGTTGCCAAATCAGGCTCACTGATATTTGGCAATACATCCAGATATAAGGTCGCGTGGCCTGCCTGTGCCAATTCTTGCCGAATCGCTCGTGAGCACGCGTAGATCAGCCCACCCTCCAAACCATAGCCACTGACCACCGCATCCGATTGAATGGGGGGGTGCCCTGCCACCCACGCTTTGACTCGTTTAAGTGGCTGTCCAGCCAAGGCTTGCACAAATGGCGACCATGCCACTTGTACACCACCATTGGACGCCACCAACGGATTGATCCGAATGCCTTGCTCGGCCATCCAACCGAGCGCCTGACCATCGGAGCCAAGCGCCGCCCAACTGCCGCCACCAACCGCCAACACCAGTGCAGATGCGTCAATCGGTTGGATTTGCCCTGTTGCATCTGCCACCAGCTGTTGCCCTGCTTTATTCCAACCAAGCCAACGATGCCGATAAAAAAACTCAACACCCTGCGCTTTGAGCCGTGCAATCCACGCCCGCACCAACGGTGCTGCTTTCATTTCTTCGGGAAACACCCGACCAGATGTACCGATATAGGAGGTAATCCCCAAGCTTTGCATCCAGTTTTGAATCGCCTGTGCATCAAAGGCGTGAATCATCGGTGCAAGCCATTCGGGATGGTCATAGCGTTGCACAAACGCCGCCAATGGCTCGCTATGGGTAATATTGAGTCCACCCTTACCAGCCATCAGCACCTTACGTGCCGCAGACGGCTTGTGCTCATACACCTGCACACGGATACCCGCCGCAGAAATCACTTCGGCTGCCATCAAACCTGCCGCACCTGCACCGATAATCATGACAGGCTTGGAATCTTGGTTCATAATTTGCCCTAACAACATTTTCACCTTTGCGAATTGGTATTCCTTGCGCTTGTCATGCATGTCAAGTACATGTTAAAGCTAGCGCTTTGGCTCAATTCAGCCCTTTTCCCGCGTCACGGTTGACAGGATAACACTCATGGAACAATGCACTATAGCTCAGATGCAAGCGTGCCTACGCCAACAACAACAAGCCTATCAACAAGATCCCTATCCGAGTCTTGCCGTGCGCATGGATCGCCTCGATCGCTTACTCAAGATGAGCGAAGTCGCCACCGAGGCACTGATTGAGGCGATTTCGGCGGACTTTGGCAATCGCTCACGCCACGAAACCTTGCTCGCTGAACTGAGCATGAGCCAAGGCGCGATCCGCAATGCAAAACGTCACTTAAAAGGCTGGATGAAACCACGCCGCGTTGCCACACCACTCGCCTATATGCCCAGCACCAACCAAATGATCCGCCAACCACTTGGCGTAGTCGGGGTCGTCGCCCCGTGGAATTATCCGTATCAACTGTCGATTGGCCCGACCATTTGTGCGATTGCCGCAGGCAATCGGGTGATGATCAAGCCGTCTGAGCTGACCCCACGCTTTTCGGCACTACTTGCCAAAATCATTGCAGAGCATTTTGCGCCCGATGAAATCAGCGTGATCACCGGCGATGCCTCGGTTGCCCAAGATTTTGTCAGTTTGCCGTTTGATCATTTGGTGTTTACTGGCTCAACCGCGGTCGGGCGTAAAGTGGCTGAGGCTGCCGCCAAAAACCTGACGCCTGTGACTTTAGAGCTTGGTGGCAAATCACCTGCGGTGTTTGATCCTAGTGTCGATTTGGACTTGATTGCGCCACGGATTAGCTTTGCCAAGTTCGTCAATGCGGGGCAAACCTGTATTGCACCTGATTATCTGATGGTACCGACCGGTCAAACCGAAACGGTGATCAAAGCCCTCCAACAGGCGACCCAAACCCTGTACCCGACCACCCAAAGCAACGGCGATTACACCAGTATCATCAATGATCGACACTATCAGCGCCTGATGCATCTGCTGCAAGACGCCGAGCAAAAAGGCGCACAAATCCAGCGCCTAACCGGTGAAGCCCCCGACGCACAGTCGCGCAAAATCCCGCCCACCGTGGTGGTCAATGTGCGCCCCGATATGCAGATCATGCAAGAAGAAATCTTCGGGCCGATCTTCCCGATCATGGAATACAGCAGCGTTGACGATGCAATTCGCTATATTAATCAGCGTGATCGACCGCTGGCGCTGTACTGGTTTGGCAACAACGCTAGCCATCAACAGCGTTTTTTGACCGAAACCATTTCGGGTGGTGTCACCATCAACGATTGCGTGTGGCATTTTGCTCAAGAAACTCAGCCCTTTGGCGGCGTTGGATCGAGTGGTCAGGGCGCGTATCATGGCGAATGGGGCTTTCGCACCTTTAGCAAAGAAAAACCGGTGTTTATCCAAAGCCGCTTAAGTGCCATCAAGCTGCTGTATCCACCCTACGGTGCCATGTTTACACGGATGATGGCATTGCTCAAAATCATTACCTAAGGTCTGTTGACGTTTCATGCGTGAGCCGCGTTGCTCGACTGAAACATCAACAGCCCCTAAATCATCGTGGACACGATGTTTTTTCAACCATGGAAGTTATAACGATGGATGTACAACCTGATTTTATCGTGATTGGCGGGGGCTCTGCCGGCAGTGTGTTGGCAGGACGATTGACTGAAGATCCCAACTGCGCCGTGACCGTACTCGAAGCAGGCGGTCGTGGCGATAGCTTATTGGTGCGCGTACCCGCCGCCGTGATTGCGATGGCACCCAAAAAAATCAACAACTGGGCGTTTGATACCGTGCCACAAAAAGGCCTCAATGGTCGCTTGGGCTATCAACCGCGTGGCAAGACCCTCGGGGGTTCTTCCGCCATGAACGCCATGGTGTATGTGCGCGGACAAAAAGAAGACTACGATGACTGGGCAGCGATGGGCAACGATGGCTGGTCATTCAACGACGTGCTGCCGTATTTCAAAAAATCTGAGCACAACGAAGACTTGCGCGATGCCTATCATGGGCAAGGTGGCCCCCTCAATGTCGCTGCACTGCGCACCGACAACCCATTTCAACAGCATTATGTTGCCGCCGCCAAAGAAGCAGGCTTTCCGCTCAACAACGACTTCAACGGCGCGACCCAAGAAGGTTTGGGCGTCTATCAAGTGACCCAAATCAATGGCGAGCGGTGTAGCGCTGCGCGTGGGTATTTGCACCCGCACATGGGCAAACGCCCTAATCTACGCGTAGAAACTGGCGCAACCGTACTCAACATCATGTTTGAAGGCAAACGTGCGGTGGGTGTGCGTTATCAACAAGGTGGCAAAACCGTTGAGCTGCGCTGCAAACGTGAAGTGCTGCTGTCGGCAGGCGCGTTGCAAAGCCCACAAATTTTGATGCTCTCAGGCGTCGGCCCTGCCGCGCACCTCCAACAGCACAACATCAACGTGGTGCATGATTTGGCCGGTGTTGGGCAAAACCTACAAGACCATCCGGATTTTATTTTCTGCTTCCAAGCCGACAGTACCGACTTGGTCGGGATTTCGGTCGGTGGCACAGTACACATGACCAAAGCCTTGTTCCGTTTCAAAAACGAGCGCCGTGGCATGCTGACCACCAACTATGCCGAATGCGGTGGCTTTTTGCGTAGCCAAGCCCATCTGACCCGCCCTGATGTGCAGCTGCACTTTGTGATTGGGATTGTCGAAGACCACGCACGCAAAATTAACTTTGCGCATGGCTTTTCTTGTCATACCTGCTTGTTGCGCCCCAAGAGCCGTGGCTCAGTGCTGCTCAAGGACAGCAATCCACACAGCGCCCCGTTGATTGATCCGGCGTTTTTGGAGCATCCCGATGATTTGGAGCAAATGGTGCACGCCTACAAAGCCACCAAACGCTTGCTCGATGCGCCAAGTCTGAAAAAATGGATCAAAAAAGACACCGTCACCGCCCACGTGCAAACCGATGATGACATCCGCCAAGTGCTGCGGCAAAAAGTGGACAGCGTCTATCATCCGGTCGGCACCTGCAAAATGGGTATTGATGAACTCGCGGTGGTCAATCCCAAAAATCTCAAGGTCTACGGCGTGGACGGCTTACGGGTGATTGATGCGTCGATTATGCCAACCATCATGAGCGGCAACACCAACGCCCCTACCATCATGATTGCTGAAAAAGCGGTCGATATGATTCGTTCGGGCGTGTAATCACGCCTTCCCCCCTCTCCACACAGGAGAGGGTTGGGGTGAGGTTGCCAAACCCATCACCCCATTCAATTTTTCACCCACACTTCACGCATCTCTCGCACAATTGGCCTATCATGGGCGAGTTGAATATTTCGTTGTCGAGAACGTCATGCCCAGCAAAACCATCTTGCTTGTCGAAGATGATCCTGCGATTGCCGAACCCTTACGCTACGCCCTTGCCCGCGAAGACTGGCAAGTGATTTGGCACATGACCGCACAGGACGCGCTGCAATCCTTACAACAACAAGACTTTGATTTTTTGATTTTGGATGTCGGCTTACCCGACATGGACGGCTTTGATTTATGCCGCCAAATCCGTAAAACATGGCAAACGCCGCTGCTGTTTTTGACCGCGCGCAACGACGAAATCGAGCGGATTATTGGTCTGGAAATTGGCGCAGATGATTACTGTGCCAAACCATTTAGCCCACGCGAAATCGCCTCGCGGATCAAAGCGATTTGGCGGCGGATGGAACTCCGTGCCGCACAAGCCGAACAAGCCTCCACCAGTAGTGGTGAATCTGAGGCTATTGCATGGGGTGCGTGGCGCTTTGATCCGGTGACTTGTCAAATTCATTACCATCAGCAGCCACTACAACTGACCCGTTATGAGTTTCGTCTGCTTGAGCTATTTATCCGCCAGCCCGAACGGGTGTTTAGCCGCTCACAACTGATGCAGCAAGTCTGGGAACACCCCGACCACAGTTTGGAGCGCACCATCGACAGTCATATCAAGACTTTACGCCACAAACTCCGCGCCATCCACCCTGATGATCCGATTGTGACCCATCGCGGTTTGGGCTATAGCATGAGCCGCTGATATGTCGATTTTTCTGCGGATTTGGCTGGCGTTTGCAGTCGTGTTGATGCTCGGTAGCTTCTTTTTATTGAACGCCCTGCAAAACCAAGTCAAACCCAATATGCGCCAAGTGGTCGAAGATACCCTTGCTGACAACGCGCATGTGATTGCCGCGTTGGTGGCGGCCGATGTCGCCAAAGGCCGGATCAAAAATGCAGACTTTGACCGCGAAATCCAAGCCACCCTGCGCCGCACCCTCAACGCCAAAATCTGGTCAACCACCAAAAAAGAAGTGCAACTGCAACTGTATATCACCGACACGCGGGGCATGGTGCTATACGACTCGACCGGCAAAGACACTGGCCAAGATTTTTCGCAGTGGAATGATGTGTATTTGACCTTGCGTGGTCAGTATGGCGCACGCTCGACCCGTATGAACCCCAACGACGAAAACAGCTCAACCATGTTTGTGGCCGCGCCGATTGTCTACAACCAACGCTTGATTGGGGTGGTCAGTGTCGGCAAACCCGGTCGTACGGTACAGCCGTATATCGAGCAAGCCCAGCGTGACATGCTGGTACGCGCAGGGGTGATGCTGATTGTCTCGCTATTGCTATGTGCTTTGGTGGCGTGGTGGCTACGGCATAGCATCGACAAAGTGCGGCGTTATGCCTTGGCGCTTGCGCCACTCGGTCAACCTGCGCCGCATTTTTTTTCGGCACGTGAACTCAATGAACTGTCTACGGCGGTCGAGCATATGCGTATTCAACTCGAAGATCGTGCTTATGTGGAACAATATGTCCATACCCTCACCCATGAACTCAAAAGTCCGCTGACCGCGATCACCGCCAGTGCTGAGCTTTTGCAAGATGAGCTGCCGCCCGAAGACCAACGCCGTTTTGCGCAAAATATTGGACAGCAAACCGAGCGTCTGTTGCAGTTGGTGGAGCGCTTGCTGCTGCTGGCACGCCTCGAAAAACGCCATGATGAATTTGAAAAACAAACCATTGATCTAGTGGAACTAGTCGATACCGCGATTGAGCAACGACAAAGCCTACTGACCAGCAAACAAATTGTGATCGACAATCAATTGCCCACGCACCTCTCCATCCAAGCCGAGCCATTTTGGCTGGCGCATGCGGTGGGCAATGTGCTCGATAATGCCATCGACTTTAGTCTACCCGATCACACAATTACCCTCCGTTTGCTCGAACAATCGCCTAAAATCACCTTGTGTATCCGTAATGTCGGAGCACAGATTCCCGACTACGCGCTGCCCCAAGTGTTTGACCGTTATTACTCCCTGCCGCGCCCTGCAACAGGCCGTAAAAGCACCGGCATTGGTCTGACCTTGGTCAAAGAGGTGATGGAACGTCACCAAGGCCGCGCCCAGATTGAAAACACCAGTGACGGTGTACAGGTCATCTTGACCTTTTAAGGACAGATCATGAAAAGGCTGATCACCACGAGCTTGCTGCTGCTGACCCATGCGGTGCACGCCAACCCCGTCGCACTGACGGGGCAATTTGAAGGGGTGATTTGGAGTGCTGGGGTATTGGTGCCAAGTACCACGTCATTTGTACAGATTGATCCGCGCCAAGCCTATGGCCACTATCAGATGCGTCTACATGAAGGTGAGGTGATCTCGGGGCAGCTGCATGAGTGCCAACCGATCCGCTCACTGCTGTGGCGCTGTATTTGGTCGGATCAATATGGGGTGGGCACGTTGGAGCTTGAGCTGAGCACCGACGGTACCCGCTTTGTGGGTGAATGGCGTAGTAGTGGCCATCCGCATAGCAAAGTCGGGATGGATTGGACGGGCAAACGCGTGCCGACCACGCCATGAGTCTATTCAAGCTGTTGTTGATGGCTGCTTTATGTTGCACGGTGCTGCTGTGCCTCAAATCGTGGCGCAACAAACGACAACGCCAGATGTATTTGGGCGTCTGTATTGGCCTGATTGTGCTACACAGTGTGGTATCGGTGGTGGTGACGTGGTCAGTCTAGGCTGACTTGAAGAAGAGACCACCAGCGCGCTGCACGAATGCCAACCACTCCGCTCGCCAAAGCCGCGCTGATGTTTGACAGACCGTTACGGTGCAGTCGCACTGGTGTAGGGTCGTCAGTGTTCATCCAAACCGCGACGAACCTTGACATAGCGACATCCTAACCGCAGTGCTGTGACGTGGATATGGCAAATTCCAGACTTCACATAAATTTCACACAAGGCACACGGATAGCGCATTTAACCCGCTGTTTTGTGATCATTTTATGGGCAGACTAAGCCATCAATCATCAAAAAAGGAACAATTGTTTTTATTTTCAACTATATAAACGTATCTGTATATTTTTAAATCATTTTTCACCTTCTACTTTTCATCTCGCCTTCACCACACATCCACATCAAACCACGGTGTTTTCACCTGCACTTGCCATGCTAGGGATCATGAACATGGAGGGATATCCGATGCAAAAACAACTGTGGTCAAAACTCATCATCATGCTGGTGATGCTGATTGGCTTTTTGGTGGTGTTTACCATGATGCGCGGCTTGGTGATGGAGCGTAAATCCACCCAGCGCGAGGTGATCCAAGAAATCGGGCGCAATCATGTCCGCCATCAGGTGATGCTTGCGCCATTTATTGCTGTACCAGTGCAGAGCACCGCGCCTTGCAAAGACCCTAAGCAGCAAGGATTTACCTGTACCACTCAAACCCTCAAGGTGATCACGCCCAAGACCAGCGATTGGCAACATCAGCTCAAGGTCAGCGATGATCAATATGGACACGGCATTTATCGGCCGATCACCTATCAAGATCAACTGAGCATCACGGGGCAATTTGTCCCCGATCTTGCACTGCTCAATCCTACCGCCAATCAACAGGTGCTGTGGGATCAAGCCAAACTGTATTTGGGCTTGTCGGATTTGCGCGGCTTACGCCAACAGCCGGTCTTGACCGTTGGGCAGCAAAAATATGTGTTTGATTTGCCCAGTGACAATGAAGAATCGATCCTGCCGATGCCCTACACTCGTGTGGCACTTGGGCAACTCGCCAAACAAGCCAAGATCGAGATGCGGATTGATTTGAGCATGATGGGCATGGAAAGCCTTGCCGTGCAACCTGTGGGCAAAGATCTCAAAATGACCGTGGCAGCCAATTGGCCACATGCCAGCTTTTTTGGCGGTCAATTACCTGAAAAAAATATCACGTCCAACGCCTTTACTGCGGTGTGGCAAAACACTTATCTGACCAATCAAAACACCCAGCGTTTGATCCACTGTATCAGCTCTAGCAAAGAAGCGGCGTGCCAAGACCTTGTGCGCTATGGCAATAGCGTCGATGAATTGGTCTACCTGTCTAATCAGCAAGACTCACCGTTTTATGCGCTACGCTTGGTCAATCCGGTCGATGTGTATCTGCAAAGTGAGCGCACTTTGAAATACGCGGTGCTGTTTGTGGTGATCAGTTTTGCCGCATTCTTTTTGTTTGAAATCCTCAAAAACTTGCGTATTCACCCGATTCAATATGGCTTGGTGGGGCTGGGCTTGGCGGTGTTTTATCTACTGCTCTTATCATTTAGCGAGCAAGTGGCGTTTGTGTGGGCGTATATCGGTTCGAGCGCGGCGTGTGTGCTGCTGATTTGCTGGTATGTGTCGTATGTGCTGCATAGCGTCAAACGGGCGCTGGGCTTAGCGGTGATTTTGGGCAGTATGTACGCCACCTTGTATGTGATTTTGCAATCCGAAGACCATGCGTTGATCTTAGGTTCGGTACTGGTGTTTGTGTTGATTGGCGTGGTGATGTTTTTGACCCGTCATGTCAATTGGTATGCCGTTGGTGAGTCTGCACCACAACCACCATTTCCCCCATCACTGCCCGACCAATCCTAACTGACCGACTTTGTGAGAATTGATCATGACTCATCCGCTTGAACTCACCCAACACTTCCAGCATTTGATCGGTCAACCGCGTGATGTGGCACATCGTTATTTGCATCGACTGGTGCCGCGCAAACGTGCCACCTTGCAGGTGATTGCCGGACTCGATCATCTCGACGATAGCCAGCGCGAATGGTTTCCGCAGTTTCAACTGAGCTTGCGCTACGATTTGAACGGCTGTGTCGATGGCATTTCGCTCAACGCCCAAGCACATGTTTGGCTCGAACAGCAACCGCTTGCCAGCGTGGCGCGTCCTGATGTGTTGGCGTATTACCGTGCCTTGCAGCAGCCCGTCCTCAATTTGGGCGGGATGCTGGTCAGCCTGAGCGATGGCTTGAGCTTTTGTTTTTACGACAAACGCCTGACGTGGATCTATTGGTCGGCGCGCCAATCGTCAAACGGTGTGGCGTAACCGGCTGGCTTATGCAAGGTGAGTTGCTGGCACAGCTCACCGCGTGCCAAATATTTACGCTCAAAATGGGTGCGCCCGCCGTCCACCTGCTGGGCTTGGATGGTGTGGCGCACGCAGGGCAACTGCCACACATTGCGTGCCTGTTGCTCGGCTTCGTCGATATAATTGGGAATATTACTCGCCAAAATAATCGGCGCATCTGCGCTCAGGCGTGACAGCAAAAAGGCAAAAAACGGCATATTCAGCCAGCGCTGCGCTGGATTTTTCGGTTCGGGATTGGGATACAAAATAAACAGCTTGGCAATACTGGCGGGTGGCAAGCCATGCACCACCCACGGCAGCGCATCAGCATGGATCGGGCGCAGATTGCCACAGGCGGCTTGGGCGGCGGATTGCTGAAACTTCTGGCACTTCTCAGTAGTGCGCTCAATGGCGATCAGGTCAATCTCAGGGTGTTGCGACGCACAGGTGATCGCATGTAGCCCCACTCCTGCACCAATTTCGAGCCATGTCGGGCGATCAGTGGCCAAATTTGGACGCACAAAATCACGGGGCGGCTGCAATTGCTCAGGCCGAAACACACGCATGGAAGCTACCTTGACCGATCAAAACGCCTATTGTGCGGCAGCAGCAGGATTTTGCAAAATCATTTAAAATGACCGGATACGTTGAGGATATTCGATCATGAGTACACCACGCACCTTTGCCTGTCCGCGTTGTGGGCAAGCCTCACGCTGGCAAGACAACCCGAGCCGTCCATTTTGCTCAGATCGCTGCAAACTCATCGACTTGGGGGCTTGGGCGAGTGAGGATTATCGCGTGCCTGCCGACACCAGCCCACTATCGGGCGAGCTTGGTCAGCAAGGCTTTCAAGACGATTGATGCTGATTTAGTAGCGTTTGTAGGGTAAAAATTTGCCCGACAGCACAATCTTGACCCGATCTCCGGCAGGATTGTCTTCGCGCTGCAAATCCATCGAAAAATCAATCGCCGACATAATCCCATCACCAAATTCTTCATGGATCAAGGCTTTGATCGTCGTGCCATACACATTGACCATCTCATATAAACGATAAATCAACGGATCAGTAGGTACAGCTTCGGGTAGTGAGCCTTTATAGGGCACTTCTTGTAACCATTTGATATCGAGATCATCAAGGTCAAACAAACCGCCCACAATCTGTGCTTCGGCTGCGGTCAAGGTCATTTGCCCCAAACAAGCGGCGGTGACCCACTCTTTGGATAGCCCAACAGCATCGGCCACTTGCTGCCAAGTCAGGCCAAACTTGACTTTGTTTTGGATGATTTTCTGGGTGACCATATTGCGATTCATGATGGACTTCCGGTGCTCGCGTGAGCCTGAGCTAGAGCAGGATCTGTGCCAATCAATCGTCAACCATCACCACCCGATTCCGCCCTTGCTCTTTGGCTTGGTACAGCGCCTGATCCACCGCGTGAATGGCCTGCTCCAGCTGGATCGCACGGCGTAGCGGCAAACTGATGGCTCCCACGCTGCCACTGACCTGTACCGCACGTCCGGTTTGATCTTGCAACACGATGGCCTGCAACTGCGTACGAATCCGCTCCGCCACCACCTGTACCTCCTGACGGGAGGCATTTTCCAGCACCACCACAAACTCTTCGCCACCAAAACGGCCTGCAAAGTCTTGTTGGCGGATGTTGTTTTGCAAGACTTCTGCGGTCAAGGTCAGCACTTCATCGCCAATCAGATGCCCATGTTGATCATTGATCCGCTTGAAATGATCCAAATCCAAAATCATCAAGCCCAAACATTGGCTATCGGGTTTGGGGGATTGATACATCTCTTGCATCACGCGATGCAAGCTGCGTCGATTGAGCAAGCCGGTGAGAGGATCACGTTCAGACAAATAGCGCACTTCTGCCTCACGCCGACGCAAGGAGGTCATCAACAAATCGCAAAATCCCAGCACAATCACGATATGCGGCAAACTAAAGTACACCAGTGACCAATACCAAAAATCGGCATTGACCAACTCCAGACGATGCTCACCTTGCAACAACGGCGCATAGGTGATCCAACCGCGCACGGTGGCATAACTGAGCAGCAGCATGGTTGCCGTACCCGTCAGCAGTGCCAGATAGACCGGACGCCGCTCCAGCATAAACAGCCCAAAGATTGGTGCCCCCATCAACACCACGCCGGAGGCAATCGACATGGAGCCAATAAAATAACCAAAAAAGGTCATTTCAATCATATAGAAAATGGCAATGGTGTATTGCAGGGTTTGTGCCACCCAAGGCTTAGGATGCTGTGACAGTTGGTGGCAAGTGATCCACAACACAAAGCTGACCAGCACAATCGCCGCACCATACGGGAGGCCGCGCTCAATCACCGCTGGATCAATAAAATGATGGGCATACGGCCAGTAATAGGCCATCACTGCCCATAAACTAAATTGTAGGGTTTCAATAAAAATCAGAAACATCAAAATAGTGCCGCGCTGCACGACGTTTTTGTCGAGCAACACACCCACCCAATGATCTAATCCGTGTCTACGGATCCATTGTGTCATTCAACACGCCCGACTTATCCTTGTCAGATTAGACTCTAACAATCCCGTGTGCTTTGCAATAGCGAGAAATGCGTCACGGTTTGCGTTTTTCCGACGAAACCTGACCAGTGGTCATCGCAAGCCACAGATTAACCTGCACGACCGGCCACAAACGGATTGGTGCGCTTTTCGTGTCCAATCGTGCTCATCGCGCCGTGTCCACAAATAAACTGCGTGTGATCGGGCAAGCTAAACAACTCCCGATGAATCGAGTCGATCAACTGTGCATGATTGCCCATCGGAAAATCGGTACGACCAATACTGCCCGCAAACAACACATCACCCGTCCACACCAATTGCAAATCGGGTGAGTAAATCACCACATGACCAGGTGTGTGGCCAGGGGTAAAGCGCACCTCAAACTGATACTCGCCCAAAGCCAACTGATCCCCTGCATCGAGCCATTGCTGCACCACGATAGGCTCAGGCGTGGCAAACCGAAACATCTGTGCTTGCATCGGCAATGCATCCAGCCAAAACGCATCGGCACGATGCGGGCCAATCACCGGCACGTTATATTCACGGGCAAGCTGCCCTACTGCCCCCACATGATCCAAATGCCCGTGGGTGAGCCACAGTGCCTGCAAGGTCAAGCCATGTTGCGCGATTGCGGTCTTTAGACGCTCAGGTTCTCCCCCTGCATCAATCAGCACCGCCGCTTTGCTGTGCTCATCCCACAACAAGGTACAGTTTTGGGCAAATGGGGTAACCGGATAAATCTCATAACGCAACATGACAGGCTGTCCTTCCATTAATCAGGCGATTGTAAATGCATCAGCATCTCGTGATCTAGCAAACGCCACTGCTCTACACAAAACGGCAGTAAACACAGCTCGACCTTCCCCGCTGCCACATGTTGAAAATACCAACCACGTGTGAGGGTCTGAAATTGGGGTGTTTGAGGATAAATCAGATACACCGTACCGCCATTGGGTAAATAAGCGGCCGCATACAGCGCCATTTGATGCAAATCATCTGCGGCAATGTCAGCCATGGATGCACGGGTTAACAGCTTCCATTTGGCATCAAGGATCGCATGAGCACGACCCTCGATTTGATACAGTAAATCCGGTTTAAGGGGGCGCTGCTCGCTGTGGCCTTGTTTTAACATACGCTGCTGTGCGTGTTGTGCTAGCAATTGATGCCCAGATGGCAACTGTTTTTGGATCGCCACTTCGACGCTTTTTTCAAACAAGCGATTAAGATCAAATAATAAACTCAGTGCTTCGGCAGAACCGGCTCCTGCCAACGGCTTGGCTGCGCCCAGAATCAACTTCGCCCACGCCAATGCAGGCTGATAATGCTGCATATTGCGATCAAGCCGCACCTGCCGTAGATCCTGCTCAATCTGAGTGGCGGGAGGAATATCCAGCAGGCGTTGATCGAGTGCATGGGCGCGATGGCGATGTCTCGCATGGCGTGTCCATTGTAAGGTGCAACGCAGCGCGGCACGGATTAGTCGATTTTCGGCACGATTGCGCACGTACTCATCGTGCTCGGTATAAAAGCGCTCGCGGTGCGCGATGTTGTGCTTGAGCTGCTCCGCCATCAACAGCTTGCCGCGTAGCACCGGTCGCTGCGCATGCTGACTCACATAATGACTGCGTAAACCGTGGTGCAGCAGTTGCTCAAACTGTGTGAGCGCCAGCC
>ERZ650309.508-NODE-508-length-19153-cov-4.478165_pt1 | contig 19153 bp, 14 predicted proteins | sample MGYA00376245_ERZ650309 | MGnify/ENA primary metagenome ERZ650309 (study PRJEB26733, sample SAMN07839294) | wastewater metagenome | biome: urban; feature: wastewater treatment plant; material: waste water | place: USA: North Carolina | collected 2016-04-26 ...
TGTGCTCTTCCGATCTGCGCTGGGGCGAGGCCTTTCGAGTCGCCGTTAGCGCAATCCTGGCCAATCGGTTGCGATCAAGTTTGACAATCATTGGCGTTGTCATTGGGGTTGCCGTCGTGACGTTTGTCGCTGCGCTGTTGGAAGGTGCGCAGACGTACATCAAGCAAACTGCTTCCGAACTTGGCCCGGGCATTGCTCGCATTGAGAAAGCTTCCTTTCAAGACTTTCTGGGCGACGCGCAATCTTTTGCCGAAGCGCTTTCCAAACGTCCGGACATCACCATCGAAGACATTGAGGGATTACGTCAACGCATCGGCGATCGTATGGAAGTCGGCGCGCAGATTGATGCGGCGCTTCCCGCACAACGCGGCAACAATTCCTTGCAGGGAATCGCCGTCCAGGGCGTGACCGCGAATATTGCTGCGCTTTCGACGATCAAAATCGCTCGCGGACGCGAACTGACGGATTTCGACGATGACAACCGTCGCTCGGTTTGCGTCATTGGTTCCGACGTAGACGAATTTCTGTTTCCCGACCGTGAATCCCTTGGCCAAATCATCAAGCTCGGTTCCGCCGAATACGAAGTCATTGGCGTAGCGGTGCCTCGTGGTTCGTCGTTTGGAGCTTCGCAGGATGGATTTGTGCAGATTCCGCTGGGCACCTTTGCCAAGGTGTTTGGCGCGCGTTCGCGTTCGATTTCCATGCTGGTCAAACCCAAACCCGGAGTGGAAGTTCCCAACGAACAAGTCGAAGAAATCGCGCGGTTCGGCATGCGAAGCCAGCGGCGGTTGAGTTATGGCGACAGCGACAATTTCAGCATTATCACGGCCAAAAGCGTTGAAGCTGTGACCAGTTTGTTGACCCGAATTGTCGGGTCTGTGTTGTATCCGCTGACCGCGATTGCTCTGGGAGTTGGCGGCATTGTGGTAATGAATATGATGCTGGCTTCGGTGACAGAACGAACGCGCGAAATTGGCATTCGTCTGGCAATTGGCGCTCGACGCAAAGACATACTGGCGCAGTTCCTGTTGGAATCGTCGCTGCTGACGTTGGCGGGCGGTTTGGTTGGAATGATGATTTCCACTGGCCTGGTTTGGATTTCGGCGAAGTTGAGCGGGTTTCCAATCGCGGTGCCTTTGTGGGCGTTGTTTGCTGCAATTCTGATTTCCTGCACTGTCGGCGTGGTTTTCGGCGTCTTTCCAGCCCGCCGTGCATCAAGATTAAGTCCGATTGAGGCGTTGAGGAAGGAATAGGTTTTAGGTGGCAGGTGTCAGGTGACAGCTTGTAGCGAAGGGCAGGGCAATTTGTACGCCACCTGTCACCTGCAAACAGTCACCTGCAACCTGTCACCTGAGAAATATGCAAAAGCAGATTCTCAAAGACACTTTCATTACGGTTTTCGACAGCTTGCGAGCGCACAAGCTGCGGTCGGCGCTGACGTTGCTCGGCGTGGTGATCGGCACGGCTGTCGTAGTCATGGTGGGAGCCGTGTTGACCGGATTGTCGGCTCGCGTGGCGGCGGTTAGCGAAAAGAGCGCACCGAACGTCATTTACTTCACGAAGGAAGAAAAGATCGGCCCGTCGTTTCGGCGACCTTCTGCCGAAGAGCGGCAGCGCAAAGACCTGACTTATGAAGACGCGCTGGCAGTGGCGGCACTGGATAAACCGCAAGCCGTTTCTCCGCAGAAGATTCGTGGCAGCTATGGCCCCGCGGCCAACAAGGCTTCGATGACGGCGCGTGGCCGCGAAGCCATCAATCCGTTGATTCTGGGTGTTTGGGAAAACTTCCCGGATATTGTTTCCGTCAGCGTTGAACGCGGCAGGTTTTTTACCTTTGCCGAGCGTGAAAATCGGGTTCAGGTTTGTGTCATTGGGCAGGGAATCGCTTCGCAGTTGTTTGAAGAGACCGACCCGGTGGGGCAGGAAGTGCGAATTGACGGCCGCATTTATCGCGTCGTCGGAGTGCTGACCAAATCCTCCGGCGAAGGCGTGATTGGCAGCGACGAACTGGATGAGCGAATTGTCTACGCTCCGTTTGAAACCATCGCCAAGCAGTATCCTGAAATCGAAGGCGTCGCGATCGTCGTGCGCGCTCCGGTGGGAAAAGTTGATGAAGTCATCGAACAGGTGACGGCGACGCTTCGCATTCGCCGGAATGTTCCCAGTGAAGCGCCGAACAACTTCGGAGCCAATCGAGCCGAACAGGTGTTTGAAGTCGTTCAGCAAATCATCGTCGCGCTGGCCGCGTTGGTGGTGCCAATTGCGCTGGCAGGATTGCTGGTTGGCGGCGTAGGCGTGATGAACATCATGCTGGTTTCTGTGACTGAACGTTCGGCGGAAATCGGAATTCGCAGAGCTTTGGGCGCTCGACGCCGGGACGTGCTGACTCAGTTTTTGATCGAAGCCATTACACTGACAGGATTCGGCGGGGTGATCGGCATCGCGCTTGGATTTCTGTTTGCGCTCGCCCTTCAGTTGATTATCAACTTTCCTGCCGCTGTTCCTTTATGGGCGATTCTGGTTGGCTTTCTGACTTCTGCTTCGGTCGGCCTGGTTGCCGGAATGTGGCCAGCAATCAGAGCGTCCAGGCTTGATCCGGTCGCCGCTATTCGTGGTGATTGATTGTCTCTCTTGGTTGTAAAACTCAGCCTGCTAAGCCAGAATGCGCCCGCTTTTCGTTCCACCTTTCTTCAATAAAACGAACAAACAGGAGAATCTGCCCGTGTCAGACAAAGTTCTGGTCTCGCTGGAAAACGGCATCAAGCGGATTACGTTCAACAATCCTGCGCGTCGCAATGCGCTGGATTTTGAAGCGTTCAAATTCATCGGCGATGAAATCAAACGCTCGGCTGACGATGAAACCAAAGTCGTCGTCATGACGGGGACCGGTGAAGCGTTCTGCGCCGGAGCTGACGTGCAGGGATTTGGCAGCCAAGGTGCGCCGGAAGACGTGACGGCTTCGCTTCGCGGCGGAGTCAATCCGGGCATTCAGGCGATGCGTGATTTGCCGAAACCGATTGTTGCGCGAGTTCACGGCCACGCCGCCGGAGTCGGATGCAATTATGCGCTGGCAGCGGATTTTATCGTCGCTTCGGATCGAGCGTTCTTCGGACAGGTGTTCGTCAAAATCGGATTGATGCCCGATGGAGGCGGAACGTACTTTTTGCCGCGAGCTGTTGAGTACAGCCGAGCATTCGAACTGATGGCGCTCGGCGATCCGATTTCGTCCCAGCTGGCGTTCGAAATGGGAATGATCAACCGAGTTGTTCCGGCGGAACGGCTGGATGAAGCGGTTGATGAACTGGTGCGAAAGCTGGCCGCTGCGCCAGGACTGGCTTTGGCGAAGATCAAAGCCGGACTGAACGCTGGGTTGCGATCCGACTTGGCAACGGCGTTGGAATTCGAAGCGGTCAATCAGGGCGAGTGTTTCCGTTCCGAAGATTTCCAGGAAGGCGTTTCGGCGTTCCTGCAAAAACGCAAACCGAATTTCAAAGGCAAATAGAACCGGAATTGATCTTCAGTTCTTGTGGTCGTGAATTGGAGAGCAAATCTAAAATCAGTAACCAGTCATTACCGCCAACCATCAACTAATACTCATGAATGAAACTCACATATCAGATAATCCGCCTAAACAGGCCTGGTTTGCTCTCGCGGTGTTGTTTGCAATCAACACAATGAATTTTTTCGATCGGCAAATTGCATCTTCTGTTGGCAAGCTGATCATTGATGAATTCAAGCTGACGGATTCCGATTACGGCGACATGGTCATGGCCTTTACGGTGATTTACGCCCTCGTTGGAGTGCCATTGGGGCGATTGGCTGACCGTGGCAATCGGTCGCGCATTTTGAGCGGCGGCGTGGCGGCGTGGAGTTTGTTTACAGCGATGGGCGGGTTGGCGTGGAGCTACGTTTCGCTGTTTATTGCCCGCATGTTTGTCGGCGTGGGCGAAGCGAGTTGCTCTCCGGCTGCCAATTCGATGATTGGAGATTTGTACCCGGTCAATCGTCGCGCTCGGGCGACTTCGATTTTCATGCTGGGATTACCGATTGGCATTTTCCTTAGCAGCACCTTTGGCGGATTGCTGGCCAAAAATTATGGCTGGCGCAAAACGCTGATGCTTGCTGCCGTGCCGGGATTGTTGCTGGCCGGGCTGGCTTATTTCATCAAAGAACCGTCTCGCGGAGCCAGCGAAAGCGTCAAGATCAAACATCAGGACCATAGCGGTTGGGAACCATATCGCCGCGTGTTTAGCATTCCCACGATGTGGTGGATTATCGCTTCCGGCGCGCTGCATAATTTCAATGCCTATGCCGTGAACTCGTTTATGCCGCTGTATCTTGGCCGGTATTTTGGGTTGGACGTTGCCAAAGCCGGATATGCTTCTGCGGTTGTGTTGGGCGCTGTTGGCGTTGTCGGGCTGTTGGGCGGAGGCTTTGCTGCTGACATCGTTCGGAAAAAAAGCGCTAACGGGCGAATGCTATTGGCTGCTGGCTCACTGTTGGTTTCGACGTTTTGTGTTTATCTGGCGCTGGGATCTGCGAAAGACTCGCTGACGAAGTTTATGGTTTTGATGGGAATAGGGTGGATGCTGATCTATGTTTATTATGTGACCGTTTACCCAGCGGTGCAGGATGTGGTTGAGCCGGGTTTGCGCGGCACGGCGATGGCGCTGTATTTCTGCGCCATGTATTTGCTGGGAGGCGCCTTCGGGTCGAAAATCGTCGGCAACCTGAGCGATTATTTTGGCAAGAAGGCAATGATTGCCGCAGGCGTTTCCATCGAAGGCGTCAGAGTCATTCCAATGCCATACAGCGCCACCGGGTTGCATAGCGCGTTTTACGCTGTGCCGATTGTCTCGTTGCTGCTGGCCTTGGTTCTGTTTGCAGGAGCGCGAACGATCAAGAAAGATATGGAAAAGCTGCAACAATGGATGCGCCAATCCGCAAGCAAGTGAAACCACTACGAGAGTCTTATGAGCAGTAATCGCAGAGAATTTCTGAAAAGTAGCCTGGCAGTGGCCGCTGTGGGATTTCCTGTTTTTGGGCAGGATCAACAGCCGCCCGAACAGATTGTCTATGTCTGTCCTATGCATCCGGACGTGCAATCGAAACTGCCGGGTAAATGCCCTAAGTGCAACATGAAGCTGGTGGGGACCAAAGCCGGAACCATTACCAGTGACGAATTTTATGTTTGCCCGATGCACCCGGACGTGGTTTCAAACCAGCCCGGCAATTGCCCGAAATGCAAAATGAAGCTGGTGAAGGCGGCTCCGCCGGAATCCAGCGATTTCATTGTCAAAATTCAGACCACGCCTTCGCCGCCGCGAGCCGGCCAGAAAACGAAGTTCCGGTTTACAGTGTTTCATCCAACGACAAACCAGCAAATCAAACAGTTCAACATCATGCACGACATGCCGTTTCACTTGTTTGTCGTCAGCCAGGACTTTGAATCCTTTCAGCACATCCATCCGGAAAAGCAGTCAGACGGTAGCTTTACAATTGTGACCGAATTGCCGAAGGCTGGGTATTACAAGCTCTTCTGCGATTTTTTTCCGGCAGGTGGCTCGCCACAAGTGACGCATCACAATCTGGTGACGGCCGGGTATAAAGGCGATCTGGTTTCTTCTTACGCCAAACTCGTTCCAGACAAACCAACGGGCGACAAATTGGTCAAAATCGTTGACGGCACACGCTTCGAATTGAAGTTTGAGCCTGCTGAGCCGTTTGCCGGAAAGTCTGCTGAGTTGCGCTATCACTTGATAGATGAAAAATCCGGCCAGCCGGTGGATGATCTGAAGCCATATCTGGGAGCTTGGGGACACACACTGATTCTAAGCGAAGACGCGACGGATTATCTGCATTCGCATCCGACTGACATGATTTCGGAAGAGGTGAGTATGGAAGAACGCGACAAGCTTCCGTCCAAGCCCGATGTTGTCTTCGACACGTTCTTTCCTCGACCGGGCAATTATCGAATCTGGTCGCAGTTCCGCCGCAAAGACAAAATTATCACTGTGCCGTTTACGCTTTATGTTCCTCGGTTGAAGTAAAGCGTATGGGGATTGCGGAACCAAAACAGCGGGCGAGTTACCTGGTTGTTACGCTTCTTTGGGATGCAAAGAGAGAAGCTTAAGACCTGAACAACTCGCCCGTCTGTTTTTCCTTGATGCCCAAGCCTTGGCAATCCTTGTTCCAACGTCAAAAATTTTCCAACCAGCAAAAACTAGTGGTTTTCTTCAATTTCAAAATTGTTGAAGTCACGCTACTGGCACTGTGCGTGGCAGCCTGAGAGTCGGTGTCACCGCTTGCCTTGAATTTCGACTGGCAAAATTACTCCTGGATTTGTGGCGTGTAGTGACTTTCCTTGTCGGCTGTGGAAAAATCCTTGCCTACCTGCTGAAACTCTTCCTGCGAGGAAATCCGACAAATGATTCAACTGGAAAATGTGTCGCGCGAATACGGCGACGGCAAAGTCGTGTATGCGCTGGATCACGTTAGTTTGCGCATCGGACCCGGCGAGCGCGCGGCTGTGATGGGGCCGTCAGGTTCAGGCAAATCCACGCTGCTGAATTTGGTTTGCGGCCTGGATGAACCGACTTCAGGTGAAGTCAGGATTGACGGAACGAACATCGCTTCGCTGGACGACGACCGGCGAACGCGGTTGCGGCGGGAAAAGATCGGCATGGTGTTCCAGACCTTCAACCTGCTGGCGACGCTGACTGCGTTGGAAAATGTCGCGCTGCCGCTCCGGCTGAATGGCGCATCGAAAAAAGAAGCCAACAGCCGGGCGAAAACGATGCTGGAAAAAGTAGGGCTTGGAGCGCGAACGATGCACCGGCCTGACGAAATGTCCGGCGGCGAACGGCAGCGAATTGCCATCGCCCGCGCATTGATTTTTCAACCGCCTGTATTGCTGGCGGATGAACCGACCGGGAACCTGGATTCCAAAACCGGCGAAGAGATTCTTGCCCTGCTCGACGCGCTGCATCGCGAATTCAATACGACAATTCTGATGGTCACACATAACGAAGAAGCTGCACAGCATTGCGACCGAGTGATTCGGTTACGCGACGGCAAGGTGGTTAGCTCCACCATCGTCAAAGAGCGTGCGATGGAGGCCGTCTGATGTTTTCAACGCTTGCGCATATCACCTGGAAACAATGGCGATTGCATCGCTTGCGAACTGCGCTGACCGTGTTGGGCATTGCGCTTGGAGTGGCGGTTTACTTTGCTGTGCGAACGGCCAACGTCACGTTGCTCAGTTCGTTGACGCTGACGATTGAAAAGATGGCGGGCAAGGCGACGCTGCAAGTCGTCGGCAACGAAGGCGGCTTTCCCGAATCCGTCTGGGAAACTGTCAAAGATACGCCCGGCGTTCACGTCGCTCAGCCAGTGATTGAAGTGTTGGCCAATACCGCGTTTGAAGACGAAAGCAGTTTGATGATTGTCGGTGTGGATATGTTGGGCGACCGCGAATTGCGCGAATACCAGTTTGACGAATCCGGGGAAGAAATCGCCGATCCGTTGGTTGCGCTGGCTCAGCCGGATTCGATTTTGATTTCGCGAAAGTTCGCCGACAAGTACAAGCTGAAAGACGGCGACAAATTGCCGTTGCTGACTTCGCAGGGAAGAAAAGATTTCATCGTGCGCGGCATTTTTAAGCCTGCTGGCATTGGCGAAATCTTCGACGGACAGATTGCCGTGATGGACGTGTTTAACGCGCAGTTTGTTTTCAATCGCGGGCGCAACTTTGACCGCATTGATTTGATGAACGAACCGGACGTTCCCGTTGAAGAATTGAAACGTCGGCTGCGAGAACGTCTGCCTGCCGCTGTTGATATTTCGCCGCCGTCTTCGCGGGGACAGGGAATCGAAAACTCCGTCGCTGCGATGAAAATCGGAATGACGATTACCAGCTTTATCGCATTGCTGGTGGGAGTGTTCATTATCTTCAACAGCTTCAGCATCTCTGTGAACCAGCGCTGGAAAGAAATTGGCATTTTGCGAGCGCTGGGCGTCGAACGACCCAATGTGCAGCGAATGTTTCTGGGCGAATCCGTTGTGATGGGCTTTATTGGCAGCGGGCTTGGCATTGTCCTTGGCTTCTTTCTGGCGGTTGGCGCTGAGCGTGTGATGAGCCAGATCGCGGCACAGCTTTTCGGCCATGTCGCGACACAACAGCCGCCGGTTTTTCGTTGGGATTATGCGTTGACTTCGTTTGCCATTGGAGTGGTGAGTTCGATTCTGGGAGCCTGGCTGCCATCGCGAGCGGCTTCACGGCTGAATCCGATTCTGGCTTTGCACAACATCGAAACGCGGCAACGTGAAAACGTGCTGGGGAAATCCCGTGTGCTGACCGGGTTGGCGATGGTCCTGGGTGGTTGGGCGCTGATTGCTTATGGCCCCATCAGCGTCGGTTTGAGCTATCAATTCGTATATTCGGCGTTGGTGATTTTTGGACTGGTTTTGCTGTTGCCCAAGCTGGCTGAATTGACGGCTCGCGTGTTGCGCCCCTTGATGGATCGGTTGTTTGGTTCAGAAGGTGTGCTTGCCGTGGACACCATGATCCAGTCGCCTCGCCGGACTTCGGCGACGGTCGGCGCGTTGATGATCGGTTTGTCGTTTGTTTTTTCGCTGGGCGCTTATGTCAGCAGTTATCAGAGAACCGTCAAGGATTGGATGGATCGAATGCTCAACGCCGACATCATCATTAACACGTCAGAAAATGCTCGATCGAGGACATACCATTTCGGCGAAGACCTGGGCAAAAAGATTTCTGAAATTCCAGGTGTCGAGCGAATTGAAAACATTCGTTTCTTATTCCTGCCTTACGCGGACGATTCTGTGGCGCTGGTCGCTCTGGATATGAACGGATGGTTTACGCGAGTCCAAGATGTCGTCGAAGGCGCAAACGAAGACGAAATTAAAGGAAAGATCATTCGTGGCGAAGGTGTGCTGGTTGCTCGCAACTTCGTGGCTCGTTACAAGCTTGGCGTTGGGGATCGGCTTAAATTTCAAACTCCGACCGGAGAGTTCGACTTTCCAATTCTGGGCGTAATTGAAGACTACACTTCGGAAAAAGGCGCTGTCTTTTTCGACCGCGAACTGTACAAACGCTACTGGAATGACCCGGCCGTAGACATCATTGATGTCATTGCCAGGAAAGGCGCAAACGTTGCCACTGTCAAACAGGACGTTCAGCGAACCTTGAAAGGGCAGCATCGTGCCTTCATTTACACCAATACCGAATACAAAAAATTCATTCTGGATTTGATCAATGGCTTTTTTGTGCTGAATTACATGCAGATGGCGGTGGCGGTCATCATCGCGGCTTTGGGCATCGTCAACACCTTGATCATTTCCGTTGCCGAGCGCAAACGCGAGTTAGGCGTATTGCGAGCGATTGGCGGATTACGAAGCCAGATTCGCAACATGATTTTGCTCGAAGCCGCCGCGATGGCTATTGTTGGCGTGTTGAGCGGAACAATCGCCGGGCTGTTCAATACCTATTTTCTGGTGCGAACAGCGGCGATTATGATCGGCGGGTTTACCATTCCGTTTCGATTTCCGGTCACAATCGTGTTGATCGCTTTGCCGTTGGCGTTGCTGATTGCTTTGGCGGCGGCCTGGTGGCCTGCGCGCAAAGCCGTCAATCTTAACGTCGTTGAAGCGATCGGTTACGAATAACATTGAGGGAGGAACTATGAGAGCGTTAAAGAAAGATAGACTTGAAGAAGATGGATTGCATTATGTTGAAAACGCGCCCGAACCGGCTTTGCATCCGGCTGAAGTGAAAGTCCGCGTATTGGCAGCGGGGATTTGTGGAACCGATTTCGGCATTTATCACTCGTCTACTCGAAAAGGGATTCGTGATGAAATGCTTCGCCACCTTGGCGGCGATTCCAATCGCTACCAATCTCTGGTGATTGGCCATGAATTTTGCGGCGAAGTTGTTGAAATTGGCGCAGGGGTTCCGAAGGCGCTTGTCAGCATAGGCGATTACGTGACCAGCGAAATGCACATCGCCTGCGGATACTGCCACCAATGCATGACCGGGCGTAAACACGTTTGCCAAAACGTGAAAATCAAAGGCGTGCATCTGGATGGAACCTTTGCCGAATATGTCTGTGTGCCGTTTGAAAACTTGATCAATCTGGAACGATTTGGCGGAAAACAAATGATTCCCCCCAGGTTTGGCGCATTTCTGGACGCGTTGGGAAACGCTGTTCATACCGTAATGGAAGGCGACGTTTCCGGCAAAACGGTGGCAATTTTGGGTTGTGGAACTCAGGGAATGATGGCGACTGCCGTTGCGCGGGCATTGGGCGCTTCCAGAATTTATGTGACGGATTTTTCGGTGTCTGCCGGTGGCATTGATTCCGGACATCTGGCGCGACGCTTCGACATTGCGCGCGAGATGGGAGCGGATTTCTGCTTTGATACCAACGAAGCCAGTGCTCCAGGCCAGCGGCAGGAATTGTTTGACCGTATCAGCAATGAGCACGGAGGCGGCGTAGACGTGGTGTTGGAAATGAGTGGTTCCGCCGCCGCGTATGACGATGCCGGGACGCTGGTGAAAAATGGCGGTCAGATCATGCTGCTCGGAATTCCTTCGAAACCGCTTCCGTCATTTGATGTCGGCAATTATTTGATCTGGAAAGGCGTCACGATGCGCGGCATTTTTGGCCGCCGGATGTTTGACACCTGGTACACGATGCTGGATTTGCTGGCGGCTGATAAATCTGGGCTGAAGGTCAAACTGGAAAAGATCATTGCCCGCCAGCCGATACTACTGGATAACTTCGAACGAGGTTTTCAGTTGGTTCGGACGCAGGAAGCCGTCAAAGTCCTGTTGACGCCCGACCCCAATTTCAACCTGGAGGCGTAAATGAATCCGAATGAACTTTATGCCGTGTTGCAACGTGAACTCGATCAATTCGAACAGGCCAAGACCTACAAATACGAAGTTCCGCTGGAAAGTGAGCAGGGAGGCATAGTCCGTGTAAAAGGCCGCAACGCCGTCATGCTTGCTTCGAACAATTATCTGGGATTGGCCAATCACCCAAAGATCAAAGAGGCCGCGCATCGCGGGCTTGATGACTGGGGATTCGGAATGTCTTCCGTGAGGTTTCTGTGTGGAACCGAGCCGATTCATCTGGAATTGGAACAGCGGATTGCGCGTTTTGTCGGCTGCGAAGCTGCCATTCTGCATTCGTCGTGTTTTGCGGCGAACGAAGCGTTCTTCACCGCGCTATACGCCAACGACTTCGGGCAAAGCGAATACGAAGACGTCATTTACAGCGACCAGTACAACCACGCCAGCATTATTGACGGCGTGCGACTGTGCCGCGCTGTGGCTAAACAAACCGTGTCGAAGTTATACCGCAATCGCGACTTCGCTCATTTACGGCAGATGCTGGAAGAAGATCGCGGCAAAAACTACCGAATCAAAGTCATCGCCACCGATGGAGTGTTTTCGATGGAAGGCCATCTGGCTCCGCTGCCGGAGCTGGTCGCGCTGGCTCGTGAATTTGGCGCGATGCTGTTTGTGGATGAATCGCATGCGTCGGGCGTGCTGGGAACCACAGGCCGAGGAACGCCGGAAGAGCTTGGCGTTCACGGACAGATAGACGTTGTTACCGGAACATTCGGCAAAGCGCTGGGTGGCGCTTCGGGCGGGTTTATTGCCGGTCGGCGGGAATTGATTGAGTTTTTGCGTCAAAAGTCGCGCCCTTACACGTTTTCAAACACGGTGCCACCTGCGGTTGTGACCGCTTCAATTGCCGCACTGGATTTGATTGAAGGCGATCCAAGCATCGTTACACGGCTTCATGAAAACACTGCCTATTTCCGCCGAGAGATAGTCAAAGCCGGATTTCGCATTCTGGAAGGCACGCATCCGATAGTTCCAGTGATGTTGGGTGAAGCCGCTGTCGCACAGGATATGAGCCGCGAATTACTGGACGAAGGCGTTTACATCAAAGGGCTTTGGTACCCGGTTGTGCCAAAAGGCGAAGCCAGATTGCGCGCGCAGATTTCCGCCGCACACACAGCCCAGGATTTGGATCACGCCATCCAGGCGTTTCAAACCGTCGGCAAACGGCTGGGGATAATTCATTGATCAACAAGCAGGTAATCATCTATGCATAAGTTCAGCTTCTCGTTTTGTTTTTGCAGTGTTCTGGCGGCTTTTTTCTTGTTTGTGTGGGCGCCGCAATCGTCTGCTCTGAAAGTGGCAGCGCCCGATGCTCGCCAGATTATGGATACCGTTTACAAACAGGATTCCAGCCGCGACACGACCTGGCGTGCTCGAATGGAAACATACGACAAGAAAGGAACCGTGCGCAGCAAGAAGTTCACGATGCGTAAACTTGGCGGTTTGGGAAACAGCAAAACGCTGGTTCGCTTTACGGAGCCTGCGGAAGTTCGTGGAGTCGGGCTGCTTTCTCTCAACGAGCGAGGTACGACTGATCGGCAATGGCTTTACACTCCGGCCATTCAGCGAGTTCGGCGCATCGCGGCTCAGGAACGTCGCCAGCGATTCATTGGCACGGATTTTACCAACGAAGATATGGCCGAGCGTGTGCTGGATGATTTCACGTACAAAATTCTTGGCGAAGGCGAAGTCGTTGACGGCCGCAAAACCTATAAGATCGAAGCGCGTCCGGTGGCGCCAGACAAATCGCAATACGCGTATATTTATATCTGGGTGCCAGTGGATGTTCCTTATTCTGTCCTGGTCGAAATGTATGACAAGAGCGGCCAACGGTTGCGAGTGATGAAAGCCAGTGATCTGGTCAAAATCTCCAACGTCTGGGTGGCGAAGCGAATCGAGATGAATTCGCCAACCGAAGGAACCAAAACGGTGTTGCTGGTTGACGAGATCAAGTTCAACACCGGTTTGAAAGAAGACTTGTTTACGCAACAAGCTTTGGAAAAGCCGGATATGTTTTAGGACTTATCTGGGCGAAGAAGAGGGACGTTGTGAGAATCGCTCTGATTTCATTATTGGCTGGTGTGGTTGGATATATTGTTGGAGCCGTTCTTGGAATGTTGCTCATCAATCTCTTTTCTTCAAACACGCATGACAAATCGGTTGAAGCCGCAATGACTTCTTTCTTCGTTTTCGGGCCGATTGCGGCTTTGCTGTCGTTTTCTGTAACTCTCTTTTACCTGTTGAGCCGCCGCGTCAGGTGAAAGCTAACTATCAAAATTTCTATGCCAGTTCCCAATCAAATCAGCTTTGACGCTGAAGCCAGGCCACATGCGCCTGATCTTTATGATTACGCAGCCGTCGCCGAAACGATTGACGGCTTGGATTCCATCACCGACGCCGACATCGCGCGGTATCATGAACAGGGTTTCATTGCTGTCCGTAATGCGTTTTCGCCCGACGAGGTTCAATCAGGGTTGGATGGCTTGGCCGAACTGATCGCTGGACGAGTGCCTGAATTTCAAAACATTCAATTCATCGCCGAAGTCCGCGACCGTCTGGACACTTTGAGTTTTCAGGAGCGTATGGATTCGGTCAGGCGATTGTTGTATTTCGTGGATTACGAAGCGCGCACGAAAGCCATCGCTAATCACCCGAAGTTGTTGGCGCTGACCAGCCGCTTGCTGCAAGGCGAAGCGATGATGTTCCAGGACATGGCGTTGATCAAACCGCCGAATGGCCGCGAAAAACCCTGGCATCAGGATCACGCTTATTTCGAGCTGACGCCGGAAACTCGCGTCGTCGGTGTCTGGATCGCGCTTGATCCCGCCGGAATCGAAAACGGCTGTATGCGAGTGATGCCAGGCTGGCATCGTCGCGGCAAGTTTTCGCATTTTCAGATTCGGGACTTGCAGATTTGCGATTCCGATATGGATGGTTTGCAGGAACACCGTGTCGCAGTGCCGTTGGAACCGGGAGGCTGCCTAATTTTTGACAGCTACATTCCACATGGCACGCCCAGTAACTTCACTTCAATGCGCCGTCGAGCGTTGCAGTTTCATTACCACGCCCTTGGCGCACAAAAGATCAGCGCCGAAGAGCGTGTCGCCATTTGGAGCGGCGAAGCCAACAACATCGCCTGTTAACCATATCTGTACCGCGACCGATAAGGGGCGTTTGAGGATTGAATTGATGAAGCTAAAACTTGTTAAAAGTCTGTGGGGAATGGAAGGCACGCTGGCTGAAAAAGTTCGCCGCATTGCCGAAGCCGGTTATGTGGCCATCGAATCGCAGGTGCCTGCCGAAGATCAACTGCCGGAATTCGTCAGATTGTTGCGTGAACATAAGCTGGAATTCGTGGCAATGGTGATCACAGACGGAGTTGCATCTGCTGATCATTTCACTTCGTTTCGCGCGAAGATCGAAAAGGCTCGCAGTCTGGAACCGTTGCAAATCACGGTTCATGGCGGCAAAGACTGGTGGCCATTTGAATTGCAAAAAGAGTTTTTTGCCGAAGCGCTGGAGGTTGAACAGCGAATCGGACTGATGGTTAATCACGAAACTCACAGAGGGCGACCGATGTTCACGCCTTCGGCGACGGCCCGGTTGTTGCGCGAATTTTCTGAGCTTTACATCAACGCGGATTTCAGTCACTTCGCCAACGTCTGCGAAAGCTTGCTGGAAGATCAACGAGAAGACATGGCGTTGTGTATTTCTCGTGCCCGTCACTTGCACGGGCGCATTGGCCACGAAGAAGGGCCGCAAGTTAACGATCCTCGCGCGCCGGAATGGGCTGCGCAAGTCGCCGCGCATTTCGGTTGGTGGGATGAAATTGTTCGCACACGGCTAAAAGCGGGAGCTGAATACTTCACCTTCAATCCTGAGTTCGGTCCGCCGACTTACATGCCTACGTTGCCGCACACCAAACAGCCAGTGGCTGATTTGTGGGATGTTTGTTTGTGGACGGCAAACACATTCCAACGTCGTTACAATGAATTGGTCGCGTAAGTGGCTTTATCGTCGAAGCAGCGCAAAGGCAAAGTCACGTTTCAAGTCGGTGGAAAATGCCAGGTGAACCCACAACATCGCCAGCGGTTCCAGCAACCGTGCAACACTGAGCTTTCCAGCGTCAATTGTTTCAAACCCAACGTCTTCCGAAAGTTTGCACACTGTTGAGCGGCTGGCGGCATCGTCTCCGCAAATGAACATCACGGAACGTTGATTGCCAAAACCGGGGTTTTCCATGTTGGCAAATCCGGTTTGATTGAATGCTTTGACGACGTGCGCACTCGGAACCATCGCAGCAATTTGCTCCGCTCCCGAAGTGTTGAAGCCCACGGTTAAGCTCAATCCATTCGCGCTCATTGCCATCGGATTTGTGCAATCAACAATGATCTTGTTCTGTAAATTTCCAGCATTTCGCAGCGCATCTTCAACTGCATTCCAGGGAGTTGCGAGCAAGATGACGTTTGCATCTGTTGCGGCTTCGCTGACACTGCCGGCCTGCGCGCCAATTTCGGCAACAAGTTTCTCAGTCTTTTCACTTTTGGGATTCGTAACACCGAAGTGAATTTCGTGACCGGCAGAGGCCAGCCGTTTCCCGAGTGCGCCACCGACGGAACCTGCGCCAAAAACTGCGATTTTCATGATTTTCTCCTTCTTCATACTCCAATTTGAAAAATGTGATTGCCCGCGATGCGAATGAACGCCAAAATAGAGATAGGCATCCTTTGAGTCAAGAACCCACTTTTTTGTTTGTGGCTCACCAAAAATTAAGGGACCAATGAATGTCAAAACCAGTGGCAGATTGTTGAATTGTCCGGTTGAAATCGCGCTGGAAATGCTCAGCGGACGATGGAAGGCGAGAATTCTGTGGAAGCTCCACAGCCAGACGATGCGGTATATCGAATTGCGGCGCGGATTGGGGAATTCGCAATCGTCCGCCCATCCTTGAAGTGTTGCAGAAACATGGAGTGAATGAATGAGTCGAGCTAGCAAGATTGTATTGGCGATGGTGTTGGTATTGATTGGAGCGATTTCAATTTCCCACGTCATCGCCCAAAAGAAAGCGGGTAAAACAAACATCGTCTTCATTATGGCCGACGATCTTGGTTATGGCGATTTGGGCAGTTACGGCCAACAGAAAATTCGCACGCCGTATCTGGATCAAATGGCCAGGGAAGGCATGCGCTTCACACAGTTTTATGCCGGTTCGCCAGTGTGCGCACCTTCGCGGTGTGTGTTGATGACCGGGAAGCATGGTGGTCATGCGTTCATCCGCGACAACAAAGAAGTTCAGCCTGAAGGCCAATTGCCGATTCCGTCCAGTGAAGTGACCATTGCTGAAATACTCAAAGCTCAAGGATACACAACCGGAGCGTTTGGCAAATGGGGGTTGGGATTTGTGGGAACGGAAGGCGATCCGATCAAACAAGGCTTCGATTTGTTTTACGGTTATAACTGCCAACGCGAAGCGCACAACTTTTATCCTGATCATCTTTGGCGCAACGACAAACGCGTCGTGCTTGAAGGCAATGTAAGAGGCCTGACTGGCAAGCAGTATTCGCACGACCTGATCGAAGCCGAAGCGCTGAAGTTTATTCGCGAAAACCGAGACAAGCCATTTTTCGCTTATGTGCCGTTTACGATTCCGCATCTGGCGTTGCAGGTGCCGGAAGATTCTCTAGCCGAGTATGTGGGGAAATGGGACGATCCGCCTTATGACGGCAAAAACGGTTATTTGCCGCATCCGCATCCGCGAGCTGCTTATGCGGCAATGGTCACGCGAATGGATCGCAGCGTGGGACGCATTCTGGCTTTATTGAAAGAGCTTCAATTGGACGACAACACGCTGGTAGTTTTCACCAGCGACAACGGCGGAGCTTTTGGGAATGTGACGAAAGAATCCGAATTTCTGCCAGGCAGAATGGGCGGAACGGATTATGTGTTTTTTGGTTCAACCGGAAATTCTCGTGCGTTCAAAGGCAGCATTTACGAAGGCGGCATTCGCACTCCATTCATTGCTCGCTGGCCTGGAAAAATCAAATCCGGTTCAACCAGCAATGTACCCGCCGTGTTTTATGATGTGATGGTTACGTTGGCGGACGTTGCTGAAGCTTCACCGCCCAAAGAAAGTGACGGCGTCAGTTTGCTGCCAACGCTGACTGGCAAAGGGAAACAAGCCAAACGCGAATTTCTGCTTTGGGACTTTGGTGGTTACGGCGGGCAGCAGGCTGTGCGGCTTGGTGATTGGAAAGGCTTACGGCGCAACATTCACCAAGGGAATATGAAACTGGAATTGTATAACCTTGCAACCGATCCGAGTGAACAGAACGATCTGGCCGCCAAGCATCCAGAAATTGTCCAGCGCATAGAAAAGATTTTGGCTCAGCAGCACCGGCCATCGGCGGAGTTCCCAATCAATATTCTGGATAACCCAACCAGGTGAGTAATGTGAATATCATTAAAGTTGCCTTCGTTGGTTGCGGAGGAATCGCTGACCATTACCTGAGCGTTTACCGCGACCTGGATTACGTGCAGATGGTCAGTTGCGTTGACTCCAATCTTGGCCGCGCGGAACAAGCGGCGGCCAAACTGGCTGACAATCCGCATGGCAAACCTAAGCCGCAAGCGACGACTAATTTTGCTGACGCTTTAGAGTCTGACGTTGATCTTGTCGTCATCAACACGCCGAACCATCTTCATCGTGAACAAACTCTTGCGGCGTTTGAGGCTGGCAAGCACGTCCTGCTGCAAAAACCTGTTGCGGCGAACGTGACTGATGCTGAAGCCATTGCCGAAGCTGCCGAAAACGTGAAACAGCGCGGCATCATCAGCGGTTTGTACCTCAGTTATTTCGATCAACCGTTGATGCACGACCTGAAAGCAATGATCGAAGCCAATTGGTTCGGTGACATCGCGCACCTGTATGCCCGGCTGATGCATCGTGGAGGTTTGGCTGTTTCGCAGCAAGTGCTGGCCGGACAAGCGAATTGGCGAGCTTCGCTGGCGGAAACCGGCGGAGGCTGTTTCATTCAACTGGCTGTGCATTACGTTCACCTGTTCAAATGGATGATGGGTGCGCAAGTTGTTCGCGTGATGGCAATGGCGAAGAATCAACATTGCCCCGGCATTGAAGGCGAAGACCTGGCGTGTGCGATTCTGGAATTTTCAAATGGCGCGTTGGCGACAATTGATATGGCCTGGAATACGGCGGGCGAACAGTTGTCGGTTCACGGCACGCGGGGAACTTGCGAATACATCAGCAACCAAACCTTGTTGCTGGATTCGCTAGCTGGCGAATTCAGCGGACACGTCGTCAATTATTCGGGCAACAGTTTTCAGGATTCTCCCGCCGCTCCTGGAGCCGCAGCTACTCAACAGACTTCCTCTGTCATCGCTCCGCCACTTGGCGATTGGCAAAATCCTTTCAATCAGCACCGCATGTTTTTGGAAGCGTTACGCGATGGCAAAACGCCTTTTGTTTCCATTTCTTCCGGCGCAGAAGATTTGCGTGTTGTCGCCGCAGTTTACGAATCCGCCAAAACCGGCGCGGCAATCAAGCTCGGCTAAAGCCGAAAAAACTGATCAACTTGCTTACTTTGTTATGTTTGACCGTGCAGTTTATTGGGTCAGCGTGTACTATTGGTCTAACCAGTTTGGCTTTGCCAAACAAACTTTAGCGAACAAGATCGAGCATAGATGACTATCACAGAATTGATGAAGATGTACGACTTCTCTGGTCGGGCGGTTGTAATTACCGGAGGCACAGGGGTTTTATGCGGCGCGATGGCAAAGGCATTAGTCGGTTGCGGCGCAAATGTGGCCATCCTGGCCAGAAGTGTTGAAAAAGGCGAAGCGCTGCTGGCTGAGATTGATGGGCCAGGAAGAGCGATCATCGTTCCCGGCGACGTGCTGCAGGTTGAAACCTTGCATCAGGCGACCAGAACCGTTCTTGACGAATTTGGGCGGATTGACGGGTTGATCAACGGGGCGGGAGGAAATAGTCCGCAAGCGACGACACGTTCTGATCTGACGTTTTTCAATTTGCCGGAAGAAGCGCTTCGCTATGTTTTTGACTTGAATATGCTGGGCACGATTTTGCCTTGCCAGGTTTTTGGTCGCCAAATGGCCGAACAGGGAGACGGTGTGATTTTGAACGTCTCTTCGATGAGCGCCACGCGGCCACTGACGCGCGTCATTGGGTATTCGGCAGATCGG
>ERZ650309.509-NODE-509-length-19149-cov-8.137949_pt1 | contig 19149 bp, 19 predicted proteins | sample MGYA00376245_ERZ650309 | MGnify/ENA primary metagenome ERZ650309 (study PRJEB26733, sample SAMN07839294) | wastewater metagenome | biome: urban; feature: wastewater treatment plant; material: waste water | place: USA: North Carolina | collected 2016-04-26 ...
CCGACTTTAGTCGTGATGGCTAACCCTCCAGCTTTAGCTGGTGGTTGTTCAGTTGAAAAAGACCTTATTCCTTTTATTGGCCAAATTCCTATAGATAAAATTAAAAGCCCTGAGATTTTGGCAGCCGCCCGAAAAGTAGAAGACAGAGGGGCAGGGGAAATGGCAAGACGAATGATTCGTTTAGCAGGTTGTGTATTTCGTCAGGCTATGCGTGAGGGAGTAACGACCTACGACCCTACAGATGGGTTAACCGAAGCCTTAAAACCGCGCAAAGTGGTAAATATGGTGCGTATTGATACCAAAGATTTACCTGAGTTTTTAAGCAGAATAGATGCCTATGATGGTGATGTATTAACACGACTAGGCTTAAAGTTTATTAACCTGACATTTGCCCGAACAATAGAGGTTCGTTTTATGGAATGGGCAGAAATAGATTTTGAGGCGAAAGAATGGCGTATCCCAGCCAATAAGATGAAAAAAGAAACTAAGCATATTGTGCCTTTATCGGCTCAAGCCTTAGAGATACTGGAGGAAATAAAAGCAATGGGCTTAAATTCGCCTTATGTGTTTTTTAATACAGCATCTCGCAAGCCATACAGTGAAAACTTTATTACTAATGCTATAGCACGTATGGGTTACAAAGGCCGTATGACTGGACACGGTTTTAGAGGCTTAGCAAGTACCATTTTGCATGAACAAGGCTATTTGCATGATGCTATCGAGCGGCAGTTATCACACAATGAAAAAAACAAAGTAGCAGCCGCTTATAACCATGCCCAACATTTACCGTATAGACGGCAAATGATGCAAGACTGGGCAAATTATTTAGATAACGTGCGGACAGGTAAAGTGCTGCAATTTGTGAAAGCCAGTTAAAACCTTGTCTAAGCCTTGCCATATAAACCGCCAACAAAAGGCGGTTTTTTATTGTGTTGTGTTTTGTCGCGGACTATCACGGTTTGTCTTGATACGATTTCTAGTTGATGTATTCCCTATTTGGGAATACACTAAAAGTCGTTTAATAAATATGCAAGGCATGACGTCGAATTATTAGGCTTACCCCTTTTGCAAGACTTTAAGCGCAAACACGCTAATGCACGACAAGCCTTAGACGCTTGGCAGATTGAAGTAGCGCATAGTCACTGGCAAACATCACATGATATTAAACAGCGTTACCCCAGTGCTGATTTTTTAGCGGATAACCGTGTTATTTTCAATATCAAAGGTAATCATTATCGCTTGGTGGTTAAGGTTCGTTATCAACGTGGATTAGTGGTTATAGAGTGGGTGGGTACTCATGCAGAATATGACAAACAAAGTTTTTGAGGTGCATCATGCAAGTTAAAGTCATTAAACACCGTACTGATTATGATGTGGCCATGAAAAGGCTTAATGAGTTGCTAGATATTGACCCACAAGAGGGTACAGAGTTAGCCGATGAATTAGAGCTGCTTTTAGTGGTTATTAAAGCCTACGAAAAAGCAATCGTGCCGCCTGTGGTTGTTGACCCCATAGAGGCGATTTTATTCAGAATGGAGCAAATGGGCTTAACAAGAAAAGATTTAGAGCCGTACTTAGGTTCTGTTTCTAAGGTGTCAGAAGTGCTTAACCGTAAACGCCCATTATCCATGACGATGATTAGAAAATTGCATCGTGGTTTGGGTATTTCGGCAGATATTTTGATTGAGGAAACGCCTAAATATATACCTAGCAAAGATTATTCTTTGTCTATGGGTGTTTAGGTGTTTTAACCTGTCGTGTTCTATCACGGCCTATATTGTACGGTGGCGGTGTAGTGCTTAAAATGGGTGTGCTAGGTATAGGGCGGCCACCCGACAAGTAAGTAATCCCTAAACGCTTATTTACCTAGCCCTAGTTTGGTTTAGGGGAAGCTTTAGGGGGCGCGTGATGACTAATGAATCTATGGCTAATCATATGAAAACGTCATTGTGTGTCAGTGCATTACAAATGGCCTTTTGGCGGAGAAAGCCTGCTCAGGGATTACTTCATCACTCTGATCGTGGCAGCCAGTATGCGAGCAAAGAATACCGTGAGCATTTGGCGATAATGGGCATGGAGCAAAGCATGAGTCGTAAAGGTAACTGTTGGGATAACGCGCCGACTGAACGATTCTTTCGTAGCTTAAAATACGAACAGCTTCACTATGAGCGATTCCGAACAGTCGCAGAGGCAAAACTGAGTATTATTGATTATTTGGCTTTTTATAATGGTAAGCGTATTCACTCAACGCTAGGCTATAAATCACCATTAATATTTGAGCGTGATTTTTTAAGACAAGCTGCCTAATAATCTGCCCTGTTTCACTTGACCATTACAGTAAGACACAAATAGCAAGCACTGATTCCCTCTAACAAAATAGAGAGAGCGTTGCTCCTATCATCTGTTTTACTGTTTGACCTTCAGGCACTTAATCTAATCTCCAGCCTGCAATCTGCTATATCATTCAACCGCTTAAAAATAACTTAAAATATTTCACACTTTTGTCAAAATTAGCTATATAATCCGCGCCGCGTTAACAACGCAGTTGAGCATCGCCTCCAATCTCTATCTTAACGAGGATATTTCTCCTCTTATAAGTCTGTTGGGCAATCTGCCCCCACTATCGTCAATACCTTATTGGTGCTGACTTGATTGGCGCGACGCCGTAGCGGCTAATTTGTGATGGCTTACTATTGTAAACCAAAATTTCTTAGGATGACCGTCTTGTTATAGGGTGATACCCTCCGTGTACTTTTATATCACTTATTTTGGTATAACCCACGTCTCAAAACAACACGCTCCTAAACTTAGCCTTTCGCCAAAATATCGGTTATCTATTGACTTACAATTTACAATCAACATTCATTATCCTGTTGATTTATAGATGTTTTCCCATCCAATGCGTAAGTCCTAACTTATAGAAGTACTAACATGACCAATGCTCATGATGCTATGCCTTTGTCTAATTCTGTCCTCAACAATTCTGAAATTATTATCGAAAATGAGTTTGCCGCTTTAGGCTTACACCCTGCTATTGTCAAAGCACTTGATGATTTAAATTATAAAAAACCAACACCTGTACAAGCACAAGCGATTCCTGCCTTCTTAGCAGGTCGTGATTTATTAGTATCTAGTCAAACAGGCTCAGGCAAAACTGCCGCTTTTATGTTGCCTGCTTTACAATTAATTTCTCAAAAACCACGTCCAGAAGTGGTTAAGCCTCAACGTGGCGTAAAAGGTCGTCGTCCGCGTCCTGCACCTGCTTGTCCACATTTAATTGTATTAACCCCAACACGCGAATTGGCTCAACAAGTCACATCCGCAACCACACAATTTGACAAATACTTACGCCGCACCATTTGCGCCAGTATTGTTGGTGGTATGCCTTACCCACGTCAGCTCGAAATGTTAGCCAAAATGCCTGACATTTTAGTCGCCACACCAGGTCGTTTATTAGACCACATGAACTCTGGCCGTATTGATTTAAGCCAATTGTCAATGTTAGTTTTTGACGAAGCAGACCGTATGTTAGATATGGGCTTCTCTGAAGATATCGATGCCATTGTTGGTCAAACACCAGAAACTCGCCAAACTTTAATGTTCTCAGCAACCTTAGATGGCCGTACTGGCGAATTAGCGGCTGATATGTTACGTGATCCAGTGCGTGTAGCAATTGCTCAAGAGCAAATGGATTACAAGCGTATTGAACAACGTGTTCACTATGTTGACGATGTTGCTCACAAAGAAAAATTACTCGATCATTTGTTAGAAAGTGAAGATTTACAACAAATGATTATCTTCACCGCCACCAAAGCTGAAGCTGACATTTTAGCTGATGACTTAAGCGAAAAAGGCCATGCTGCCAGCGCTTTGCATGGTGACATGAAGCAATCTATGCGTAACCGCACCTTACAAGGTTTACGTCGTGGCGAAATCAAAGTATTAGTAGCGACTGACGTTGCTGCCCGTGGTATTGACGTGCCAACTATTTCTCACGTTGTTAACTACGGTTTACCTAAGCATGGTGAAGACTACATCCACCGTATTGGCCGTACAGGTCGTGCAGGTCGTAGCGGTGTTGCCATCAACTTAATTCAACACGGTGATCGTTTTAAATGGCAACGTATTGAACGTTTGTTGCCAGTACGTGTTGAAGTTTCTGAAGTTGAAGGTTTAGAGCCACAACGCGCACCTAAGCCAAAAACAGGTCGTGATGGTGGCGCAGGTCGCAATAAAGACCGTTGGAGCAATGACCGCAGAGAACGCCGTGCCAACAATGGCGGTGGTGGTCGTCGTGATAGCCGCATTGATGATCGTGCTTTCCGTGAAGAACGTGCACCACGTCGTGATGATCGTCCTCGTTTTGACGATAGCCCACGCTTTGAACAACAACGTCCACGTACAGAACGCTTTGAGCGTGAGCCTGTTCGTGCAGAGCGTTTTGACCGCGCGCCAGTTCGCGCCGAACGTTTTGAACGTGACACACCACGTCAAAGTCAAGGTCAAGATCGTTTTAATGATCGTGACATTTATCGTGATAATGCACCACGTCGTCCACAAGCACAGGCAGCACAACCACGCTTTAACGATGCTCCTTACAGCTATGAAACAGAGCGTCCACGTCGTAGCCCACGCCGTGATGACTTCAATCAAGAAGCCGCACCACGTCGCTTTAACGAAGATCGTCCAGCACGTGAAGAAAATCGTAGCCGAAAACCTGCTTTTGCGGGTACAGATAGCTTCAAAGAACAGCGTCCACGTCGTGGCTCACAAGAGTGGGTTCGTCGCTAATCGCTAAACCCTATCCCTGACTCTTAACGAGTCAGGGATTTAGCCTCTTTTCCTATCTTAATTTTTAAATAAGCCCATTTTCCTTCGTTTAAAATCCAGTTATTCTAAAGCTACTTACCCTCTAAATAATTTTTATATAATGAATAATAATTTAATTATAGTTTTAGCTATTCTAAGTATCATCGCCATCGGTGTGGTTTTGTGGTATCACTTTAAAAAAGATAAAAACAAACAATCTGATGTTATTTTATCATCACCACAACTAGAACCAGCACAATTTAGCCAACTGCAAGCACGTGCAGGCTTTAGCTCAGATGTTGTGTTACATGTTGCAGCTAGTATTGCTAAATCAAGCAATCATCGTTTAGCACAGGCGATTGTTAATGAGGCAAGCAAACGTCAAGTGCCGATGAATCCTGTAAACGAATTTAAAGATTTAACAGGTTATGGTCTGACAGGTATTGTTGATGGAAGAATTATTGCTCTAGGCAGTCAACAATTAATGAGTGAACTCGGGATTAATACCATTATTAATCATCAAGAGTTAGCCGCAAGCCAACCCGCAAATACCACGATTATTTATGTTAGTATAAACAGTTATTTGGCTGGTATTATTATGATTAGCGACCCATTACAGGCCGCTTTTTAAACAGCTTAAACCATCGTTGCATTCTTTTCGCGCCATACTTTAGGTGTGACGCCCGTCCAACGTTTAAACGCATGGTTAAACGCGCTTTGTTCGGCATAACCTAACAGCAATGCAATTTCGCTTAGCGATGTGCCTGCCTTACTTAAATAACGCTTTGCCAATTGCAAACGAGCATCATCTAATAGCACTTGAAACTTTAAGCCTCGCTCATCCAAACGTCGCTGTAAGGTACGTGGTGAGCAATACATCCGCATAGCAACCACATCTAAACTAGGTGTTGCCGCATGAATTGCTGCATGAATCGCTTGGCGCAAAGAATCAACAAATTCATCATTTGCAGGCAATTGTTGTAATAAACTTTCCGCTTGACGATCTAAAATATCACGTAAAACTGGATCAGGTTTGGCAACGGGTTTGGCTAGCCACATGGCTGGAAAAGCCATTGTAGTAAAGTTGCTTTCAAATTTTACAGGACAACGAAAAAAATCCTCATAAGGTTTAACGTCAGATGGCGTTGGATTAATAAAACTCATCCAAACAGGTGAAAACTCTGGTGAAATCAAATAACGAATATAACTTACCAAAACAGCTTGTGCAGTTTGATCAGCAAATTCACCTGTCACCCCTAATTCTGCCCCCCATTGCAACAAAATCAAGTCGCCATCAAAGTTAACCTTCATATCGTTAACGGCATGAACCAAATCTTCAAAACGCTGCAACCGCAATAAAGCTTCACCCAAGGTATTACAGGAGTAAGACACATAACCAAGCACACCCAAATGACGCGGTGTAATTCGGCTACCGACTTCTAAACCAAAAAAGGGATCTTTTGTGACTTGATACGTACGTTCTAACATCGCTCGCCACTCATCAAATGGCACACGAATACGTTCATCTAAATCTGGACAGCTACGTTGTAAAACTTTTTCAGCTTCAAAGCCTTTATCATTGAGCCATTCAAACAACAGGCGCACATAAGTTCCAGAAATATGGCCTTGCATAATAAATACCTGCTACTGATTTTTATAAATTATTGAATTAGCTTTTAGAGCGCAACATTCTAAATATAGCGAACTTTAAACAAAATAGCACTCATTACCAAAAAAAACGCGCAGACTTATTGGGGCTGCGCGTTCTTTCATATTAAAAAATATGACTTAGTTTGGATCAGTACAAACAGTTGCTGTACCATAAACACTCTGTGTCCCACCAGGTGGAGAAACTTTTTCATCCCCCATATCGCCAGAGCTTGCAGGAATACCAAAGACTCTATCCGTTTTTGACTCTGTACCCTGAACTTGTGCTTTTGCAGTTAACTTAACCTTCAACCAGTTAGCATAGCTTTGACCATATAACACATTAAAATAGGCAATACCATCAGCACCTGTAGTTAATGTACTCGTAGATAAGGTCACAGGGTTACCAGGCCATAATTTACCATCTTTATTATCCTCAACATCTGTTTCTTCGCCTTTAGGATAATCAAATGGACTTAAAGCCACACCTATGCCGTTATTTTCCCACAAATCCAAGAAGCCATTTTGGTTTGCATCTTCGTTACTACATTCAGCACTATAAATAGGTATCCAAAGTTTCTTTTCGGTATTAAAAACATAGGTTCCTTTATAGTAGTTAACTGGCCATACTGAAATTTTTACTTCTGTATTAGCAACAGGTGCGCCTGTCGCATCTGTAACCGTAATTTGATGAGGAACCGCATAAGTCGTAGTTGTTAATTCTTCAATCTGATTTCCTGTTGCGATAGATATAAATACTGCTTTACCACCTACGGTTAAATTTAATGAGCCTGACTTAGTTACTCCAGACTTTTCATCTAAAACATCAGCTTTAACAGTAATTTTTTCTGTACCTGTTGTACCAGAACCCGCTTTAAAAGAGACTATTGCCTCACCTTTGTCATTAGTTTTAACACTCGGATTATCTAATTCCGAGCCTAAAGGATTTTCCAATTTAAAATTTACTACAGCATCAGAAACTGGGTTATCGTTCGCATCTGTTACCTTAGCTATAATATTAGTTTGACCATTAGGTACTAATGTTGGTGACACAGCCTGAATCGCTAACTTAGCAGGAGTAGTAGAGACATAAGTAATCGTTTTATTAGCAACAATCTCTTTATTAGCTGAGTCCTTGAATACAGCGCGAACCACAGCTTTACCAGGAAATTGTGAAGTAATAGAGACACTCGCTTTAAATGTTTTACCACCATCATCGGTACGTAAAATAACGGGGGACGGTATATTTCCCAATGTCGATGACACTGTCATATTGATTGGCGTTGTTGATGTACCATCAGCAACAGAATAAGCAAAATTGATAACTCCACCTTTATCAATATCAATTTTTTCAGGAGCATCAACATCAAAACTACTTGTAGAAATATCAAAGCTTAAACTCTGATCTGCCCCTAAAGCAGAAGCTGCAATTTTGGCGGTTGTACCCGTTGAAGCAACAACTATATCCTTAAGTTCAAACTGACCATTACTAATAACAAGGCTAGCTGGTACACCAGACAATCCCTCAGAAACTAAAGTAACAGTTTGAGAGCCTGTAATAGATTTACCAGTTCCGTCTTTTAAAACACCTTTAATAGTAATTTTATCATTCGTTTTAACACTTATCTTTTCAGTGCTTAATGCTAAATTAGTACCTACAACAGGAATAGATAACTCATTAACCTCATCTTCACTTGCACCTGTGCCGATAATTGCCTTAACCTTAAAATCATCTCGGTTTGCCAAATTGGCACCATTAACATTACTAATTTTTAAGGTTGCTTTAGCTAAACCATTTGCATCGGTCACGGGACTAGTAGATTGTATGGATACACCTTTTTCACTTGGATTAGCCAACACAAAAGAAACAGGCACATTAGCCTGTACATTACCTGTTGGAGAAATAACGACAGCCGTTAGATCAACCGCATCTCCACCGCTTATTAATTCAGATTTATTAGCACTTAAACTAACCCTATTGCCAACAATCGTTTTAAAGTTTAGAGTGCCTACAGTTTCAACGCCATTTGCGTCAGTATAGACAGCACTCACGCTATTTGAAGATGCCGTTGATGCCGATGAAATTTGAACTTCTACCTTACCATTGGCATCAGTGCGTCCCTTAGTTGTGGTTAAAGCACCGTTAGCATTAGCCAATTTAAAGACTACATCTTTTTCTACAAGAGCTTTATTGTCTTTATCAGTCAATGTAAATTGTGCTAACGTAGAATTACCAATACCAGACACCGTCAACGTTGCTAAGGCAGAAGTACAAGTACTACCCTGCTTAAAACATCCTGTTAGCGCATTAGAAGTTTTTAACTCCGAAACACTCATGATTTTATAGATCAGCTGCTGTTCTGCAATATCGCCCTTTTCGTCTTTGTAAACTGCCTTGATTACACCAGTATCACCAATACTACCAGCACCATCACCTTTAACAGTAACCAAAAGAGTACCGTCAGCCGCTGTTATCAATGAATTAGAAGATAGAGATATACCATTACCAACAACACTTAAAGTTACAGGCTTATTAGCAATTGGCTTTTTATCTGCACCTTCAAGCTTGACTGTAAAACTACTTTCGCCAACATTTGTTAATTGAACGGCATCACCACCCACTGTAGGAGCTAAAGTTACTTTAGCATTCGATACACCATTGGTATCTGTTAATAAATCCCCATCTCCACCACCACAGGATGCAACTAAAGTTGCTGCTAAAAGGTATGCTGGCAAACGGCCATAATGCTCCCAGTTGTGCATTGTTATAAACCCTCGTTTGTTGTTGCTATTGTGCTACATCCTATTAAATCGAACATACTGTAGCACTCAAAGACGTAAAGACGCACCATATTTCACTTATACTAAATAAGGTAAAAAACTTCAACGATTTAAACGTATTGTAGATAGATTGTGTGAAGTAAGTCTTTCTTATTTTTTGTTAAACTCTTTGTATTTTTTGAGCTAATCAACAATTTCAGCAGCCTGACGATACTCTTGTAAAAGATCAGGCAGCCTTGCTAAAGCCTCACCTTGCAAATAAGGTGCTTCCAAACAAATAATTTGGTAAATACCTCTACGCAACATTTGTGGACTTAAAACAACCTCTTCACCAAAAAAGCCACTACTTACGACAAAAGATGCCCAACTTGTTGTTAAAATCCAAATATTAACAATCATCGCACGAACATCTTGCTCTGTCGCTTGAATAAATTTCGCCTCTCGCAAAGCATTATAAACCAAATAAGCCTGAGCCATCACTTTTTTTGCGAAGCTTCTATATGAAGCCCTTAAACGAGGGCTTTCCTCTAATAAATGAGCCAAATCTCGATGTAAAAAGCGATACTCCCACAACTGATGAAAAATCGCTTCAAAATAACCAATTTTGTCCATATAGGTGACATTACGGTCAGTTGGAACAGCTAAGGCATTCAACATGCTTTGTTCATAACGTAAAAAAATTTCAAAAATAATGTCTTCTTTACTACGAAAATAGTAGTACAGATTACCTGGACTTATATTTAAGGCTGATGCAATATGATTAGTTGTGATGGTACGCTCACCCTGCTCATTAAATAACTCTAAGCTTTTTAATAAAATCCGATCACGTGTTTTCAAAGGGCTTTCCTCGTTATAGCAACTTCATTGGTATTGTTCTATTGCTACAGATATCATTTATGATACCGCTAAAACTATTAAAATATTAACAGCATCACACTTAAAAATTGGCATATTTTGTTAAGTTTTTCTGTTTATTATGCTCAATAATACAAAAATCACTCAATTCAACCACACGAAACTCCACTTTTCACTGCTAGAGCAGTCGTTATCAAAACGTCCCTCTAACCATTCAGCGGAAAAATTTAATTTTCATTTGACAAATTAGAGCAAATACTCTAAAAATAGTCAAATATTAGCACGACAGTACCACTACTTCTGTATTGTTAACTTTATACTCACTCAGCCCTTTGATATTTAGAGGCTTTAATATGACCGCCAGTGTTTCACCTCTGCATACCGATCATCCTGAAGTTGCTGATATGCAACGCGTATTTGATGCACAAAAAACAGCCTTTCGTCTAAGACCTAGTACAACAGCAACCGAGCGCCTTGCATTGTTAGATAATTTGAAAACAGTATTAATTAAATACCAAGATCAAATTGCTCAAGCCATTGCTGAAGACTTTGGTCATCGCTCTCATCACGAAACCAAGTTTGCCGAAATCTTAACCAGTATCGAAAATATCAAATACTACAGCAAAAATTTGCGCAATTGGATGCAGCCAGATAAACGCCATATTAACCCTACGCACTTACCTGCTAAGGCTTGGGTACAATATCAACCATTAGGTGTTGTAGGTATTATTACGCCGTGGAACTATCCTTTGCTATTAGCAATCAGCCCATTAATTTGTGCATTGGCCGCAGGCAACCGTGCAATGATTAAAATGTCCAGTTTTACCCCAAAAACTGGTGCAATTGTTAAAAAGGCTTTAACAGAAGCATTTAACGAAGATCAAGTTGCTGTGATTACAGGTGGTGGTATCGTATCTGACGCATTTAGCCGTTTACCTTTTAATCAAATTACCTTTACGGGTTCAACCAATGTTGGCCGTACAGTCATGGCAGCCGCTGCTGAAAATTTAACACCCGTTCTTTTGGAATTAGGTGGCAAATCTCCTGCAATTATTCATCCTTCGGTGAGCATGAAAGATGCTGCTGAAAAATTAGCATTTGGTAAAGGTTGGAATGCAGGACAAACCTGTGTTGCTCCTGATTATGTATTTGTGCCAAGAGGAAAAGTTGCTGAATTAGCCGCAGCCATGCGTGTGGTTGTGGCTAAAATGTATCCTAAAATGCTTAATAATCCTGATTACACTAGCATTGTTAATAACAAGCAATATCAGCGCGTAAAAAGCTATTTAGATGATGCGCGTGATCAAGGTGCTCAAATCATTGAAATCAATCCTGCCAATGAGTCATTTGCCAATAGCCGCAAACTACCCATTACCTTAGTGACCAATGTTAATCAAAATATGTTGATTACTAAAAATGAAATCTTTGGCCCTGTCTTGATGGTTTTAGAATATGACCATATTGAAGAAGCCTTAGACTATATTAATCAGCGTCCAAGTCCTCTAGCCTTGTATTATTTTGACTATAATGAACAACGCATTGATTTCATCTTGCGTAACACACAATCTGGTGGTTTCTCTGCCAACGATGTCATTACCCACGTTGCCGAAGAAGATTTACCGTTTGGTGGTGTTGGTCACTCAGGCATGGGTAAATATCATGGCAAAGAAGGTTTTGCCGCCATGTCTAATGCACGCTCTGTATTAGTGAAACCTAAGTTGTGGTCTATCCGTTTCTTAGCCCCACCCTTCAAAAATCCAATTCACAAGTTTATTGAGAAAGTTTTATTAAAATAATTTCTCAAGAACTCTTGCTGTCAAGGGGCGATTTTGTTATAAATGCGCCCCTTGCTGTCTGCCGTCGTTAAGGCGGCGGTTCTGATCGCATTTGGGAGTATTTTATGTCTAAAGTTTGCTTAATTACTGGCAAGCGTCCTATTGTTGGCAACAACATTTCGCATGCTAACAACAAAACAAAACGTCGTTTTGAACCTAATTTGCATTACCATCGCTTTTGGTTAGAAAGCGAAAAGCGTTTTGTGCGTCTCCGTGTATCTTCTAAAGGTATGCGTACTATTGACAAGCTCGGCGTAGAACAAGTTGTTGCTGACTTGCGCGCTAATGGCCACAAAATCTGAGGTTTAAATCATGCGTGACAAAATTCGCTTAGTATCCTCTGCTGGTACAGGTTACTTTTATACCACCACTAAAAATAAACGTACAATGCCCGAAAAAATGGAAATCAAAAAATTTGATCCAAAAATTCGTCAGCACGTTATTTTTAAAGAAGCTAAAATCAAATAATTTTGATTTTGCTTATAAAAAGCCCGATTTATCGGGCTTTTTGCTTTTGTGGCTTCGACATCGCTCAGCCCCCCTGTTTCTTTTAAATTACATTAATTCATCATGCCAGAACTTCCTGAAGTCGAAACAACCAAGCAAGGCTTACTACCTCTGCTTAATCATAGGATTGCTGCTATTCATATTCGACAGCCACGCTTACGCCAATTAGTTCCTGATAGCTTACATGACATGATAGGTCAAACTTGTCTTGAGCTCAGTCGTCGAGGCAAATATATTATTTTAAAAACTGAGCGTGGCCATGCTCTGATTCATTTAGGGATGTCTGGTAGTTTACGTTTATGTTCTCCAACGGAAGACTATCGTAAACATGATCATGTGATTATCAACTTTGACCATCAGCTTTCTTTACGCTTTCATGATCCTCGGCGTTTTGGTGTTTTCTTATGGTTAACCACTCCCATTCAAGAACACCCACTCCTTGCCAGTTTAGGTGTTGAACCTTTAACTGATGATTTTGATGGCCTGTATTTATTTAAGCGCAGTCGTCAAAAAAGTATCGCTATTAAATCGTTTATTATGGATAGCCATATTGTTGTTGGTGTAGGTAATATTTATGCCAATGAAGCCTTATTTGCTGCTGGCATTCACCCACTACACCCTGCTAAACATCTAGATCAATCTGCTTATAATCGTTTAGCCCAATACATTAAAACCATCTTAGCTTCTGCTATTGAGCGTGGTGGTACTACCTTACGCGACTTTGTCAACAGTCAAGGCGAAATGGGCTACTTTCAACAAGAATTATCTGTATATGGTAAAGAAGGAAAACCGTGTATTATTTGTCACAGCCCACTACAATTAATACGCATAAATAATCGAAGTACGATATACTGTTCACAATGTCAGCCAGCTTTTTGTGCTTAGGGCTTGCATCTAAACACAACTCGGATTAGATTCGATACTATTATTTTTTAATTATTACAATGAAGAGCGTATCTAACACGCTACCCCTTTTACAAGGAGATAATAATGAGTCTGTTTTCACGTCGCGCTTTAGCTAATTGTGCATTAATTTTATCCTGCGCGATCGCCACTCCTTCTTTTGCTGAAGAATATATGGATGACCAAGTCAATCAAAGGCCAGGTGCAGGGGCAATGGTATTAGATGCCGCAGTCGCACGCCCAATGTTATTAGCTCTCACTTTAGGTGGAACAGCAGCATTTGTTGCGTCTTTACCTTTTACAGCATTAGGTGGTAATGTTGAAGAGGCCGCAAAAACCTTAGTGGTTGGCCCAGCTAAAGCGACTTTTACACGTTGTATGGGATGTACTGCAACTCAAGATCGCTTAAAAGATCGTGATATTGCCAATAACAATCAATGATTTTGGCAAAAATTAATAAATCACTCTAGATTTTTCTGCCAATTTTGCATAGAATATGCGAAGGATTAAAAGATTTAATCCACTTTCACCCCGCCAATCCTACTTGTTGGTGGGGTTTTTTTATGCCTAAATTTTCTCTAAATCTAAGCCTGTCCTTGATTTCTTTGTAATTTAGCTAACAATTGATCTTTTGTTTCCACATGACGTGGGTCAAGCGGAATACAGCTAACAGGACAAACCGTTTGGCATTGTGGCTCATCAAAATGGCCAACACACTCAGTACACAAACCTGCATCTATTTCATAAATCTCTGGTCCTTGAAAAATAGCATCATTCGGACAAACAGGCTCACACACATCACAATTAATACATTCATCGGTAATCATTAAGGCCATGTACTAGCCTCCAAACTTTTTATTAAAAGCATCTACCACTTGAGGGGCCACAAATTTAGAGACATCACCACCTAATCGAGCAATTTCACGAACTAATGTTGATGAAATATACGATAAGTTTTCTGAAGGCGTTAAGAATACTGTTTCAAAATCAACAAATAATTGTCGATTCATATTGGCTAGTTGAAATTCATATTCAAAGTCAGAAACGGCTCTTAAACCACGCAATACCGCAGTTGCTTGTTGCTCTTGAACAAATTTGGCTAATAATTGACTAAAACCGCACACCGTAACATTTGGTAAATGTGCTGTTACTTGTTGAACCAGTTGTACTCGTTCATCTAAATCAAATAAAGGTTTTTTATGGTGGCCTGCGGCAACAGCAACAACAACTTCGTCAAATAAACGTGCGGCTCTTTCGACAAGGTCTATATGGCCATTAGTAATTGGGTCAAACGTACCGGGATAGAGTACACGGGTTTTAGTCATGTTAAAAAGCTCCAAAAAAATAGGACTTAAGTTGTCAAGAACTTAAGTCCTTTGATTGGCTAATCTTACCGAAGGCTAAACTATTTCGCAAAACTTCTTAATCGGGCGTAATCGTAGCAACTGCACGTTTCACTTTTTCTTCGCCCCACGCTTTTGGTTCATTTGGTGCTGCATCTGTACTAACTGTTGTCCCCAAACCTGCTTGATCTAGCTCTACTTGGCCTTTATCGTTTTTGACATATACACCTTTACCGCTAAGCATAATCACATCCAATGCACCATCTGTCACGCCAAAACCACCCCAAAAGTCAGTTCCACGTACACCAATCGTTGCTACGGTGGTTGTCACTTCAAACTTATGCGGACGTTTGGTAATAGAACCTGTCACACTCCGAAAAGCTCCTTGTAATAAATCAAATAAGGCAACATTAGGTTGACGTTTATAAATTCGATAATCTTTAATCACTAATTGACTATCTCTGCCAACAGTTAATTTAGTGCCATCACGTAAACTCAATTCGGCGACCGAGCCGCCAGTGGTAATAAATTTATCACCTCGACAAATTTTTGTGCCAATATTGGGCGTAGACTTTTGGCTTTTACGTTCTAATTCGACTGTGCCTTTAATTTGAGACACTTCGCCAACACGACATTTATGACTAGGCGTATGATCTGCCATTGCGTAAGTGCTCAAGCCTGCTAAAATAGGCAGTAAATACAATTTATTCATTGTTAGTATCCTTCAGTCAGTTTTTTAAAGCATCAAATAGTGATGGTATGTTATGTACCAATAGTTGACTTTATTAGTAGGAGTTTGTTGTATCAGTTTTTGTGATCTCTGTCACTCAAACAACAAGTTTATATCTTTTAAATTTTGTAAGCTGTTATGTACAAGTTTTATGATTTAGCTTGATGATAATGGTAGTCTATCATTGACTTTTAAGGCAAAATAACAGAGTTTATTTTATATTTTGTATTAGTTATTATGAGTCAAAAACATCAAGGAACCTCTAACAACACAATTGCTCAAAACAAACGAGCAAGACATGATTATTTTATTGAAGACACCTACGAGGCAGGTATTGTATTACAAGGTTGGGAAGTCAAAGCCTTACGCGTTGGTCGTATGTCATTGGTGGACTCTTATGTGTTACTCAAAGATGGCGAAGCGTTTTTATTAGGCTCTAATATTACGCCTTTGTTATCAACCTCAACACATTATGTTCCCGAAGCAACACGTACACGTAAATTATTGCTTAATAGACGTGAATTAAATCGTTTAATTGGTGCTGTACAACAAAAAGGTTATACCTGTTTGGCTTTATCTTTTTATTGGAAAAATGGTTTGGCCAAATGCCAAATTGGTTTGGCCAAAGGTAAACAATTGCATGATAAACGTCATAGCGAAAAAGAACGTGATTGGCAGCGCGAAAAACAACGTATTTTTAAGAATCACTAAAAATTACTTGCCAACAAGCTTGAAAAGCCCACGAATGACTATATATATGATATAGTTGACAAACTTTGGGGATGACATGGCTTCGACGGCGGTGATGAAACTCTGAGGTGCATGTCGAGAGTGAGGTGTCTCTCGTAAATAAAAATCTCAAAATATAGTCGCAAACGACGAAACCTACGCACTCGCAGCTTAATAGTTAGCGAAACAATGAACCCATGCGCCGGTGGCTGGGGGATTTGGGCGTAACGCTACACTGGCTACGCTTTATGTCTTGTCTCGCGGCATAAATCTAAAACTTAGAGAATCGTTGGCTACGCCCTGTCGGTCGGGTCGTCGTCGATTAAATCAATAGACTAGACTAAACATGTAGAGCCAAGAGCGTAGTGCTGACGGACGCGGGTTCAATTCCCGCCATCTCCACCAAAAAACCTTCCAAAAGCATCTAATAAAGGCCAGAAACTCTAATAATATCAAGGGTTCTGGCCTTTTTCATTTCCGATACCGTCCGATAGAATCTATTGAAATCCAAGGGTAACTGGGGGTAATATTTGAGGTAACACACCTACCCTCACAGGCAGTTACCTCAAATACCACTTTTGCCAAGAAGTATTGAGTCTGCCTAGAGATTTTAGCTACCTAATACGAGTGGCCTCTTTTTAAGGAGCTTGCTATGCCTCTTAGCGATACTCAATGTAAAACTGCAAAGCCTAAAGAAAAACCATATAAACTCACTGATGAGAAAGGTCTCTATCTTTTGGTAGCTGTTAGTGGTGGGAAATGGTGGCGATTTAATTATCGCTTTGAACAAAAGCATAAAACACTATCAATGGGTACATACCCTGAGACTAGCCTGAAACAAGCGCGAGAAAAACGCGATGAAGCCCGAAAATTAGTGGCGGCTGGTATAGACCCTGGCGTTAATCGTAAAGCTAGCAAAGCAGCCAAAGAAGGTGAAATTGCTAACAGTTTTGAAATAGTAGCTCGTGAATGGCATACCAAACAATCTACTAGCTGGGTTGATTCGCACAGTGAAAAAATTATCCGTCGCCTTGAAAGAGATATATTTCCTTGGTTGGGACATTTACCCATTTCAGCAATTACTGCACCCGAAATATTAGAAACACTACGACGGATTGAAGATAGAGGAGCCATTGAAACAGCACATCGTGCGCATCAAAACTGTAGTCAAGTTTTTCGTTATGCTATTGCAACAGGTAGAGCAACTTATAATCCTGCACCAGACCTCAAAGGCGCATTACCTCCTGTAAAGCAGAGTCACCTTGCTGCCATTACTGACCCCAAAATAATTGGCGATTTATTACGTGCTATAGATAGTTATCAAGGTTCTTTTGTGACTAAAAGTGCATTACGATTAGCACCTCTAGTTTTTGTACGCCCTGGCGAATTACGTGCTGCGGAATGGATTGAGTTTGATATAGAAAAAGCAGAGTGGAATATTCCTGCAACGAGAATGAAAATGCGTGAGCCACATCTTGTGCCACTTTCATCTCAGGCTATCAGTATATTAAAAGAATTATATCCACTGACAGGTAATGGGCGTTATGTATTTCCAAGCGCACGTACTACCCAACGTCCCATGAGTGATAATGCAATTCTTGCTGCATTACGACGTATGGGATTTAGTAAAGATGAAATGAGTGGTCATGGATTTAGGGCAATGGCTCGTACAGTGCTTGATGAGGTATTGCAGATACGCCCCGATTTTATTGAGCATCAATTAGCCCATGCCGTCAGAGACCCCAATGGCCGTGCCTATAATCGTACTGCACATAAAGCTGAGCGTCACAAAATGATGCAACAATGGGCTGATTATTTAGACACCTTAAAAAACAATTAACCTCGATTGCAAAAAACTTCAAATACATATTACTTAAATGAGTGAAACAAACTCATTTCCTCCATCCCTTATTAAAGCCCCATACCGCATCTGTGGTATGGGGCTTTATGCTTTTACAGGATTCATTATCATGACTATTCGTTGTCCATATTGTTTATCGTATCAAGTCAATACCCTCAATCAAGGTAAAAAGACTGGCAGTGCTGTCGGGACTGTCGCAGGCGCGGCCAGTGGTGCATCCGCCTCTTTAAGTGGTGCAAGAGTCGGTGCATCATTAGGCGCGGTTGCTGGTCCTGTCGGTTCAGTGGTTGGCGGTTTAGCAGGTGCGTTATTAGGCGGTTTTATGGGAGGTATTGCAGGCGGTACCGCAGGTTCTAAACTGGGTGAATTTGTCGATGACAACATTTTAGATAACTACAAGTGCTTACGTTGTGGTTATCAGTTTAGTCATCCTACGCTGCGTCATTAACAGTATTGGTGATTAAACCTGAGTAATGTATTTATCTCTACCCTCACCCTCATCTCAACATATATATTTGTTTTGTTGATTTCTTTGCTACCTCTTTAGTTCCTTAGTTTTTAACTGATTCGATTTATCAGGTTTCTTTCTGTCATTTCATCGATTGTTAGCCATATTTGTTAATGCGTCTCATTTGCATCTAATTTTTATATCTGGCAATCACTCTTTTCATTTTCATTCACTGTTCGCTTTTTTAGCGTTTATTTTACAGTTTATTTTCGGAGAATTTATCATGGCACATTTAGTTGAAAGCATGGCTTATGTCGGTACTACCCCTTGGCATGGTTTGGGTAATCACCTTGAAGAACATCAGCCTTTAGACGTTTGGGCAAAACAAGCAGGCATGGATTGGTCTATCTTAGAAGCCCCTGTCCGTTTTATGACAGGTGATGAACAAACATCATCCATTCGTACCTTTGCGGATAATAAGGTGTTGTATCGTTCAGATACGAATGCTCCCCTATCAGTGGTCAGTCAACGTTATCAAGTGGTGCAACCTAGTCAGATTTTAGAGTTTTATCGTGATTTAACCGAAGTCTCTGGCTTTGAGTTAGAAACCGCTGGGGTTTTAAAAGGCGGTCGTAAAATTTGGGCTTTAGCTAAAACAGGTCAATCGATGAGTTTACGCGGTAATGATGTCACCAATGGTT
>ERZ650309.510-NODE-510-length-19146-cov-8.028233_pt1 | contig 19146 bp, 23 predicted proteins | sample MGYA00376245_ERZ650309 | MGnify/ENA primary metagenome ERZ650309 (study PRJEB26733, sample SAMN07839294) | wastewater metagenome | biome: urban; feature: wastewater treatment plant; material: waste water | place: USA: North Carolina | collected 2016-04-26 ...
GATAAAGCGTTACAAACCTTGGCTGGAATGGTGAATAGACAGCATGGTGGGCGGGGAATGCTTAATGTATTAACCAAAGAGCTGTTTGATCCATTAGCTGAATTTTTATTTTCACAACGTTCTGAACAGCTTAAAAATCGGAAGATACAAATTATTCAAGCAGGTAAAGCCTTTGATTTTGAAATGATATAAATTGGGAGAATATAAAATGGCATGGATTAACCTTGCAAAAATGATTGATGTGACAGAGGCGGAAGGACCTGGATTGCGTGCTGCAATTTGGGTTCAGGGGTGTTTAAAACGTTGTCAAGGTTGCTGTAATGGGCAATTTTTAAAAATTAAGCCAGCAGAATTATGTCAAACCAGTCAAATTATCGAGCGTATTCAATATGCTCAAAAATATCATAAAATAGAAGGCGTTACCCTGCTTGGTGGAGAACCATTTTTACAAGCAGAAGGATTGGCTAAAATTGCAGAGGAAAGTCAAAAGTTAGGCTTATCAGTGATGGTTTTTTCAGGATATTTATTCGAAGAACTACAAGACCAGAAGTTTAAAGGAGCATCACATTTATTGGCTGCAACTGATTTATTAGTTGATGGTGAATATGAAATTGAAAATACAGAAAATATAAGGAATTGGGTAGGTTCAACCAATCAGAGATTCCATTATCTTACAAATTTTTATAGTAAAGAAATTGAAACACAAATTTTGAATGTGACAAATGAATGGCGTATAGGTGGTGATGGTAGGATTTTAGGTAACGGATTGCCATTTATTATGTTGAACTAAGAACTCCATTGTTTAGCCCAATGATGTTAAGGTGAAATCAATTGTTTATTCTGTGTTCATTTCAGGAGTTTATTTATTGTAAGTAAAAGGAGAAATTAGTTTTCATCTCGGAACTATAATCACCTCACAAAATGAGCTGAATATCTGTTATATTCGGCTCATTGTTTAAAATTGTGTTGAGCAAAAGAGATGACAACATGGATTTGGCAACAGCCGCAATGGCCAAACTTTACATGGTCAGACGCAAAAATTTTGCCTAAGCTCCGCCAACTACATCAAAAGATAGGATTTTTACTTGGTCAAAGTAGTTATGATGGTCAGAGTATTGAACTGAGTTTAGAAACTCTATTAAGTAATATTATTGCATCCTCTGCCATTGAAAATGAAAAAATTAATGTTTATTCCTTACGCTCATCTTTAGCTCGGCGTTTAGGACTATCTGCACAACAATCCCATCCCAGTACCCAACGCTCCGAAGGTTTAGCTAATATTTTATTTGATGCGTTAAATAATATTCATCAAGAGTTAACCGTAGAGCGTTTATTTCAATGGCATGAATGGTTATTTGCAGAGCCTGACTGGACAACAGCAAAAATAAGAGTAGGGCAATGGCGCGGCGAAGAACCGATGCAAGTGGTATCAGGACGTATAGATAAACCAACCATCCATTTTGAAGCCCCTCCTAGAAGTGATTTAGCACAACAAATGATGGTGTTTATCGATTGGTTTAATCAAAGTCGCCATAATCAGTTACTTGATCCTTTATTAAGAGCCGCAATAAGTCATTTTTGGTTTGTGACTTTACATCCTTTTGATGATGGTAATGGTCGTATCACACGCACCCTAACAGATTTAGCTTTAGCACAAATGGATAGGCAAAGTATTCGTTTATATGCCATGTCATCTGCTATTTTGCAGCAACGACAAAACTATTATCGGATATTAGAGCAATCTCAAAAAGGTAATTTAGATATTAGTGAATGGCTACTATGGTTTTTAGAGACTTTAGAATTGAGTGTCAATCAGTCATTACAAAAAATCGAAAGAACCTTATTAAAAGCACGGTTTTGGCAATATTTTGCCCAAACTGATTTGCATGAGGCTCAACGTAAAGTGCTTAATCGCTTGTTAGATGGTGGTGGAAATGGTTTTGAGCAGGGCATTAGTGCCGCTCAATATCAAAAAGTTGCTAAAGTTAGTAAAGCAACAGCCACACGCCATTTAACTGATATGCTTGAGAAGAGTTGCTTAAAATCGATTGCAGGTGGAGGGAGAAGTGTACGTTATCAGGTTAATTTAGAGGTATTAGGCAGCCGTCACCCCAACCCTCTCCCACAGGAGAGGGCGTTCTCTCTCCCTGTGGGAGAGAGCTAGAGTGAGGGTTTAATGTGTGGTTGGGCTGTAGCTAAAATATCAGCAGCCCTTTGTGTCATCTACTTAGCCTTAAAAACAGAACTAATCGTACTGGTTACGTTCGCAAAACCAATAAATCCTTCGGGTGCTAAAGATTTGCCAGTATTTAAAAACGCCACCGAAATCTCACGTGCAGGATCAGCCCAACACAAAATATTAATGAAGCCTAAATGACCAAAGGCGTCAGCAGTATTTGCACCAAAAATCGTCCATAATTTTTCGCCACGCATAAAACCAGCAGAATAACGCATAGGTGCTTTGGCAGAGTGGTCAAACAATAATTTACCGCGTCGTGTTGCATTGTTAATCGTGGTGGTTTCAAACACGCGTTTACCTTGCCACAAACCACCATCTAACATCATTTGATAAAAACGACACACTTCCTCAGCACTACAATAAATATTAGCCGCAGGAATAACGGCTTCATGAGCTTCGGGAGAGTTGATTGCAGACGTAATATCACGGTCACTGATACCCAACATATGATGCAGCATTTTGCTAATCACAGGCACTTTATCTAAACCTGTTGGCAAGCTAACCGCTGCTTGATGACGACGATCTTCAGCCATGCCAAAAGTAAAGTGTTCACAACCTAATGGCTCAGCTAAAACTCGTTGTAACAACTGTGGCAAAGTTTCGCCTGACGCTTTTTGGGCAATTGCTCCCAAAATATAACCAGCGGTAACAGCATGATAAGCCTGTTGTTTTTTTGGTGTGCCAACAGGTGGAGATTCGGCCAAAATTTTCACGACTGTATCAAAGTCATACATTAATTCGGGCGTTGGATTGGCAATTGGCATAATCCGAATGCCTGCCTTGTGGGTTAATAAATCATGAATCGTGGTTAAATGTTTGCCATGAGACGCATATTCGGGAATATATTGGCTCACACGATCATGAATATTAAGTTTACCTTCTTCGGCTAATTTATGAATGAGCATAGCACTAATGGCTTTAGAGCCAGAAAACAAACATAATGGTGTATCAGCAGTTGCTAATTTTGAACCATCATCAGGCGATTCACCCGCTGCACCCACGTGGCTATAACCCAAACCACGACTCATGACGATTTGGCCTTTATAACGAATGACTAAGGTAATCGCAGGATGTAAGCCAGTTTTATAATACGCTTCAACACTTTGCCAAATTTTATCAATCGCTGATGACGATAAACCTAAACTTTCAGGTGAACATTCACGGTCTTTGTTGATAGTGGTAATACTTTTTAAATCGCGTGGTACATTAATGCGGTGACCACCTGTTTTAATATAAGGAAGTAAGGTATTAATACGGTCGAATAACATAAAGTCGTGTCCTGTGGTTAAAAATGGACTTGTGTTAGCTATGTGCTCATAATAAATCAAAAATAAATAAAAGCCTTGTTAAACGATGACTTTCGCCCATTAGGATAGCCAATATGCTCATCAATCATCAACAACCTCATATTCCTGCTTATATTGCCATTATTTTGGTTGAATGGGCATTAAGTAAAGGCTTTAGTCAGCAACAGTTGGCAGGCTGCTTAGCCTTAGATAGTTTACAACTGTTATATGCTGATAATTATCGTTTGGCGGCAGAAGATTATGAAAATTTATTAAATCTGTTATATGGTCAAGGTTATGTAGATTTGGGTTTAATGATTGGCACACAAGTTAATGTTTCTAGTTATGGTGTGTTGGGTCATGCCATGTTAAGTGCGCCAACGGTGGGGGAGGCGATAAAATACGGTTTGGATTATTATCGTTTAACCAGTAGTTTTATGAGTCTAGAATCACTTGAGCAAACAGAGCATTTTATTATTCGTGCTCAATTAGATTATCCCTTGCCTGCCTTGGCACAATTTGCCCCTGAAGAACTAATTTGTGGGTTTACCCACGTAGCACGGCAATTAATGGGTGAAGATTTTTCGCCATTATTTGTTCATTTTATTGGGCAACAATCCAGTTATCATCAAGCCTTGCAAGACTATTTGCGCTGTCCAATTTATTACCAACAAGCCGATTGCCAATTTAGCATGGACAAACGTTTATTGTCCTTACCGTTAAAAACGGCCAATGCACTCACTGCCAAACAATTATTAATTTTGTGCCAGCAATTATTAGCAGAACAACAGCACCATGTATTGCGTGTTGATGAAATTGTCCAACGTGTGCAACAGGAGTTAAGAGCTAGCCCCAATTATTGGCCAAGTATGCCCGAAGTTGCCAAACGTTTGGCTATGTCAGAGCGTACGCTAAGACGTAAGTTACAAGCGGCTCAAACCGATTTTCAAGAGCAAGTTGAGCAGGTGAGGCAACAATTGGCTAAACAGCTATTAGCCAATAAACGTGTGACGGTAGAACAAGCCGCTGCGGTGTTGGGCTATAGCGAAGCAGCCAGTTTTAGACGTGCTTTTCATCGTTGGATGGGGGTTTCGCCACAAGGTTATCGGCAGGGGTGATATTTTCTTGACATTTTTATTTTTCTGTATTTAATTTATTCGTAATTCGCGAATAAAGAAAATATGGTTTTTTCAATTATGAAAAGTCAAGATGTTTTGTTGGTTTTAAAGTTGCTTGCTATGGAAATAAGACAGCAAGAAGACGAGTTATATACTCTTAGGCCTCATGACTGGTGGTGCGGTTGGCATGATGATCGTGTGGTAACAACTATCTCAATAGAGTGGACATATCAACAATTATCTAACAGTCTTGGCATTAGTGCATCTGAGTGTCATGGTGCAGTAAATCGCTGTTTACAAAATCAATTATTGCGTCTTTCTAGAAAAACACAAAGACCAATTCCGATTGCAAGAAATATAACTGAGTTTTGTGTGCATGGTTTGAAATATATGTTACCGATTGAGGTTGGAGCAGTGGTCAGAGGTATTCCAACGACTTATGCCTCCCCTGTGTTAGTCGGGCAGTTACTTGGTGCAGGCGATTTGCCTTATGTATGGCCTGATGGTACAGGTAAAGTCATGGGAATTTCATTATTGCCAATACATAAGTCAGTGACAAAAGCAGTAAAAAATGATCCGATTTTATATGAGCTATTAGCATTAGTAGATTCAATAAGAATGGGGCATGCTCGAGAGGCAGAATTGGCGAAAAATCTCTTTATACAGAGGGTGAAAATTTGAATAATCAAAAAGTCATGATTGAGATGATTGATGTTGTTGCTCAAAGTTTGGGTGATGATTTATTAGAGAAAGTTGTATTTGTGGGTGGCTGTACAACGGCTTTACTGGTTGATGATGTGGTGACATTGCAACATATTCGTAGTACTGAAGATGTGGATATGATTGTTGAAGTATTGTCTAAATCTGAATATCAGGATTTATGCCAAAAATTACGCCAACGCGGTTTTAAAGAATCTGTTGAAGATGATGTTATTTGTAGATGGCGTTTAGGTTCGATGATCGTTGATGTCATGCCAACCGATCAAGAAATATTGGGTTTTAGTAATATTTGGTATCCTGAAGCTGTAGAGTTTGCTAAGTCGTATCAATTACCCTCTAATCGTATTATTCGAGTTGTTAGTCCTACCTATTTTTTGGCAACTAAAATTGAAGCATTCGCAGGCAGGGGAAATAACGACTTTTTAGCGAGTCAAGATATTGAAGATATACTAAGTTTGATAGATGGATGTTCTTCACTAATTGCAGATTTACACGCAGCTAATAAAAAAGTGAAATCAGCCATTGCAGCAGCCATACAGACTTTTTTGAATGAATCAGATTTTGAATATCAGGTACAGTCAGTTGCTCAAGATAGGCAACACGAAAACCTCTTATTTGAGCGTTTAATCGAAATTAGTCATTTGTAAAATGGCCGAAAATATCCCCTTTGTTGTCCCTGCCTGTGCTAGTATCTAATCTGTATAATTCTTAGTATATAAAAATAATTAAATCTCTCTGAGGTTGGCAATATGCACAAAGTTTTGTTTTTAAGCTTGTCCGTTTTCGTGTTATCAGCCTGTGGCAATAAGACCAGTTTACAACCCATCACGTTAAGCGAGCAGCAACAAAAACTGTTTGAGCAAAGCTGCAAAACTTGTCACGCTAATCCGGCTAGTCCAGCTCCACAAGTAGGTGATAAAGCGGCATGGGACAAACGTTTAGAGCAAGGCTTACCCACTTTAGTACAACACGCCATTCAAGGTTTTAATGCTATGCCCGCAGGAGGCTTGTGTACTACTTGTACACCGCCCGATTTTGAAGCCATGATCACTTATATGGCTACTGCTCAAACTCAAAAATAATATACCCCTCCCTAACCCTCCCCTAAATTAGAGGAGGGCATCTAAACAGAGGAACGAGGTTAAAATATCATGTTAAATCGTCGCCAGTTTTTAAGTTTTAGTGCTGCGAGTGGAGCAAGTTTAGCCTTATCTGCTTGTTATAAAGCCCCTAATCATCCTGTTCCTGCTAGCCAAAATGCACAAGGTCATTATATTTGGCAAAATTGGGCAGGCAGTGAATATGCTTATCCCAGCAAACGTCTTGCCCCTAGCACCCTCGAAGAATTAAAAACGGCTTTAGCCAATAGCACAGCGCCAATTCGTTGTGTCGGTGCAGGCCATTCGTTTAATGCTCAGTGTGCAACAGATGGTACATTACTCGCCTTAGACAGCTTTTCAGGCTTAATTGGTCACAATGCCGAACAACACATAGCCACGGTCAAAGCAGGCACACGTCTACAGCAATTAGGCCAACTATTAGAGCAAATTGGCCAAGATATGGTGAATATTCCTGATATCAACAAACAAACCTTAGCAGGAGCGATTGCCACAGGTACGCATGGTAGTGGTTATGCTTTACCCGCTTTGCATGGTCGCGTGCAAAGTTTTAGGTTAGTCACCGCCCAAGGCCAAGAAATCAATTGTAGTGCTAGCGAAAATGCCGAAATTTATCATGCCGCTTTAGTAGGATTGGGTAGCTTTGGCATAGTCACCGATTACACCTTAGAAAATTGGCCTTTAGCGCGCACAGAGCGTCAAGTGACCATGTTGCCAGTAGACCAGTTATTTGCCGAATGGCCTGATTTATATCAAAAAAATCGTAATGCTGAGTTTTTTTATATCCCATTTACGGGATTGGCGATGAAAGTGTTGCATAACCAAACCGATAAAGCCGTCACGCCACGCGGTGAAGATAAAGACATGGATTCGTTAATGGATTTAAAAAAGTTGCGTGATTATGTCAGTTGGTCGCCTAGCTTACGCCGACGTATTGCGCAAATGGTGGCAGATAATCATGGCACTGAATACGCGGTTGATTATGGATGGAAACTGTTAGCCTCTGAGCGTTCGGTGCGCTTTCATGAAATGGAATATCATTTGCCTTTAGATGCACAAATTCCTGCACTGAAAGAAGTAATAGAGGTCATCGAAAAACAGCGTTCTGATGTGTTTTTTCCGATTGAGGCACGCGTAATTAAGGGTGATGATCAGGCATGGTTATCACCGTTTTATCAACAAGATACAGGCTCAATTGCGGTACACGCCTATTATGAAGATGACTACAAATTTTTATACAGTTTAATTGAACCGATTTTAAAACGTTATGGTGGTCGCCCACATTGGGGAAAAATGCATTCATTAACTGACAAAGATTTTGCCTTGTTATATCCACAATGGCAGCAAGTCAAAGCCATTCGTCAGCAATTAGACCCACAAAATAAATTCGTTAACAATTACACCAAAAAGATTTGGGGCTTAGCATGAAGTTATCTCGTCGCCAACTGATGATGGCTACAGGCTTAGGTGCAGTAGCAACGGGTATTGCGCTAAAACCCAGTGATCAAGGTGCGCCGCATAATGCCTATTTTTTAGCAGTCAGTCAGGCGTTGGCGAAGGCAGGTTTAGCCCAACCAACGTTGATTATTGATCAACAAGCTTTAGACCATAATATTCAACAAGTGAAACAAGCAACAGCCGTGCATAAGCTGCCTGTTCGCTTGGTGGTCAAGTCTTTGCCATCATTAGATTTGTTGAATTATTTGAGTCAGCAATTAAATAGCCAACGATTTATGGTGTTTAATTTGCCAATGTTGACGACGGTGACTCAGGCTTATCCTCAAGGCGATTTTTTATTAGGTAAACCTTTAACGGCATTAGCAGTACAAGAGTGGCTAAGAGTTGAGAGCAATCGCGCGGCATTGCCACACATTCAATGGTTAATGGATTCGCCACAACGATTGATTGAGTATAGTGAAGTAGCCAAACAGTTTAATGTGCAATTGCGTGTGAGTTTAGAAATTGATGTGGGTTTGCATCGGGGCGGTTTTGTTGATGTTGGTGAGCTAAAACAAGTAGTGCAAACCATCAAAAGCAACCCTCAATTACAGCTTGCAGGATTAATGGGTTATGAAGCACATGTAGGCAAATTGCCAACAATTTTAAATATGCAACAAAAAGCATGGGATCATTTTAAAAACACCTATCAACAAGCGATTAGCATCCTCACCGAAGCAGGGTATGAGCCACAAAAATTGACCTTAAATGCAGGTGGTAGTCCGACTTATACTTTACATGCAAAAGGGACAGTGGCTAATGAAGTAGCAGTGGGAACGGCGTTTGTACAACCTTGTGATTTTGATTTGGCAACCTTAAATCAGCACAAAGCCGCCTGTTTTATTGCAACCCCTGTGTTAAAAGCCTTAAATCCTGCATTGATTCCAGCCATTGAGTGGGCGGATGGTTTGCGCCGTTGGTGGGATGTGAATAATGAGCAAGGTTATTTTATTCATGGGGGTAACTGGTTGGCCAAGCCTGTTTCACCACAAGGCTTGGCATTAAGTGGTTTATATGGTCGCTCAAGTAATCAAGAATTGTGGTTAGGTTCATCAAATCAGCATTTACAAGTAAACGATTATGTGTTTTTTAGACCGCAACAAAGCGAAGCGGTGTTTTTGCAGTTTGGCGATATTGTGGTCTTTGATAATCAACAAAAACAAATAAGCCAACGCTGGCAGGTCTTTAGTATGTCGGCTTAACTGTAAATAACCGCCTTTAATCTAGGTGAGGCTAGTAATTTATTAATGAAGCGAGTAGCATGAGAATAATATCTAATTATTACTTGTGGAGTTAAGTTATGCCATTGAGCTTGCGAAAAATGATAGCGGTTTTGACCTTATCATTATTAAGCATGGCTGGACACGCTGCTTTATCAGTGAGCGAACAACAAAAATTAGATACTGTTGTTACCCAACTCAATCAATTGCCAAAAGTTCAAAATAAATATACCTCACAAGCCAAAGATCAAGCCTTATTGATTGTTGCTCAAGTCGTCAAAGCTAATCCCAGTTTAGCGGCTATTTTAACAGAGCTTGCCATTAAACAAGGTGCAGGCGTGTCAGCAACAGTTAAAGCACTGGCTAAAGTCGCACCTAAGCAAGCAGGAGCGATTGTGACGGCAGCTATTAAAGCATCAAAACCGTCAATGGCGGCAGCGATTGCCGCAGCTGCTTTAAGTGTTGCACCCAAACAAGCAGCAGCAATTACGCAAGCAGCTATTACAGCATCGCCTAAACATGCAGCGGCGATTACCTCTGCAGGCATTAGCACTGCACCTAGTCAAACCCAAACGATTTTACAAGCAGCCTTTAAAATGGGTAGCTCTAGTGAAGATCGCCGTAAAGTAGCGATTGCCGCCGATAATGCAGGTATAAAAATAGCTGTAATTAATCAAGTCCTACGTGAAACTACTACCAACAATAAAGGTCAGTACGAAGTTTTTAAACAGAATCAACAAAATACCAGTGACTCTACCATTATTATGGGATCTGTTAACGACCAAACAAATACAACAGGTTTAGGTAGCACTCAAGGTCAAGGTATAAGCGTGTCGATAAATACACCAAGCAATAATGCCTCATCAGGTGGAGGCGGTAGTGGTTGTAATAAATTAATAGCAAGCTGTTCCTAAAATATAACGGAGAATAACAATGAAATATTCCATTGATTTAATAGAAGAATTAACCGTATTAGCGATGTTTGACTTAGCTAATCATCAAGCAGGTTTAAAAATTCATCATAGTGCAGAACCAATTATTATTGCTGCTGCTGAACGTTTGCATAGTAAAGGCCTAATCAGTCAAAAAGATGGTGGTTATTTAACACATTTAGGGATTGAGGCAGCCGAACATGCGCAATCTGCATTAAATATTTTGGGTAGTTAATTTCGTGAAAATGTAGGGCTAGGCTTCGACCCTTCGGCAGGCTCAGGGCATACCAAGCTCAGCTAGCGTAAAAATGCGCCCTGAGCGTAGTCGAAGGGCATATTATTACAATTGATGAAGCGAATAAATCATGTCCGAATTAAGCCAGCAAAACGAAAAAGATTGCCAAATTCGTCAGTATATCCGCCGACCCGATAAACAGTTTTGGTTAGATTTACTGAATCCTCCGCCATTACCGACTCAAGCCGACCATACCTGTCATACTCGAATTACGCGGTATGCGATAGGTGCTGCTTTTGCTTTAACCACCTTTTATTTTTTAATTTCCTTTTTTATGGGCGGTGCATTCAAATGAGCCAACAAACTCAAGAGCGTTTGGGCAAAGAATTTTTAACCATAGAACGTGGTGTGATTGACGTTAAAGGTAAAGGTGAAATGACTACATGGTGGCTTGAGGCGGAACGTGTCTAAACAATTTTTGCTTAAAACAATTCAAGCACAAGACTTAGCGAGTATTCAAAAAATTCAACGAGCTGCCTATCCTCAGTATTTTTGGGAAGATGATGCAGTGTTTATGGCTAAGCAACAATATGCCCCTGAAAGTTGTTTATTGTTGCATACAGCCGAGCAACAAGCGGTAGCTTATGTGTTTGCTCACCCTTGGCCAATCGGTCAAATTCCTGCACTCAACCAGCCTTTACAATTACCCAAAACCACAGAACAAGTATTGTATATTCATGATTTAGCGGTACATCCTCAGTGGCATGGTCAAGGACTGGCTCAGCATCTAGTCAAACATTTAGTCATCTATGCACAGCAAGAAAATTTTAGCCAAATGGCTTTGGTAGCGGTAGAGCAAGCTCAAGCATTTTGGCAGCGTTTAGGTTTTATCACAAAAAATTATCCACAATTAGATGCTAAATTAGCGACTTATGGTCAATATGCCGTATATATGACCAAAACAATAACGTGAGTGTTTTCACAACTTGCCAAGCTGTCAACAAACTGTCAATAACATGACACCAAATTGTCATTTCTAACACTTATGTTGCAACTTTAAAACCTAGCACAAGGAACTCGGTGCTTGTTGAGAGGTTGTTATGTCTATTTTGCAAAGTTTTGCCAATCCGATTTTACCCTTTGCCGAAACTGATACCATTAACAAAGTGGCTGATGCTTTTTTGAGCGAGCATTATAAAGATTGTTTATCGGTAGCGGTGGTTAATGACCATAATCAAGCCGTAGGTATGATTAGCCGTCATCAACTTAATGATATTTTCCTAAAAAAATTCGGTCGTGATTTATTTGGTAGTCGACCTGTTAAAGATTTTATGCGAGCCGATGTATTAGCCGTTGATGTGGCTAGTAGTTTGGCTAGTGCAGCAGCCTTTATCAGTGCCAATATGGTGTTTCCTTTAAGTGAAGATTTTATTATTACCAATCAAGGCAAATATATTGGTATGGGCGCAGTGCTACATTTATTAAGTGCGATGGAAAAGCAAATTAGCCAAAATGCGGCAGATTTAAACAAAGCCTATAAACAATTATCTTCATCACAAGCACAGCTCGTTCAGTCCGAAAAAATGGCGGCTTTAGGACAAATGGTGGCAGGGGTTGCCCACGAAATTAATACGCCATTGGGTTATGTCAATAATAATATTGAAATGCTACGAGAGTTTTTTAGTCAGCTTAATTTTGTGCTGCAAGCTCACGAGCGTTTAGTGAATGCTTTATTAGCACCAAATGCCTCTGATATTGAAATTGCCGAAAGTTTAGCCGCCATAGACGATGCCAAAGCAGGGATGGAATTTGAGCAATTTTTTTGTGATTTAGATAGTTTATTTAATGATACATTTTATGGTGTGGAACAAATTAGCGAGTTAGTGACAGGTCTCAAAGATTTTAGTCGTTTAGATCAAGCGGTCACCGATCATGTGTCGGTTAATGATTGTATTGAAAATGCCTTATTAATTGCACGTAATACCCTAAAATATAAAGTGGAGGTGATTAAACGTTTAGATACTGTGCCGTTAATTCGTTGTACCGCCTCACAAATTAATCAAGTGTTACTTAATTTATTTACCAATGCTGCTCAAGCCATAAAAACACAAGGTTATTTATTAATAAAAACATGGGCAGACGCGGATAATGTCTATATCTCGGTGCAAGATACAGGCTCAGGTATTGCGCCCGAAAATCTTGCCAAAATCTTTGATCCATTTTTTACCACTAAACCTGTGGGGCAAGGCACAGGTTTAGGTTTATCGATTTCATTCAAAATTATTCAACAGCATGGTGGTTCGATTCGTGTCGCCTCCGAAGTAGGCAAAGGCACACGCTTTGTTATAGCACTACCTCGTAACCAAATTTTAGCCAAAGCGGCTTAGGAATATGCCATGAACAGCAAACCTCGTATTTTATTAGTTGATGATGAAGAGCGTATTTTACGCACCTTAACCATGTTATTAAGAATGCAATATCAAGTATTTTCTACCACAGATGGCCATGAAGCCCTAAAAATTCTCCAACAAGAAAAAATAAATGTACTAATTTCTGACCAACGTATGCCAACCATGATTGGCACAGAGCTTTTAGAAAAAGCAAAAAATTTAAGTCCTAATACCGTTAGAATTTTATTAACAGGTTATGCCGATGTTGAAGCCGCGATGGACTCGGTAAATGATGGCGAAATTTTTAGATATATTAATAAACCGTGGGGGCCAAAGGAATTACGTGACACGGTTGCTGATGCCGTCAATATTGCTGCTAAATTAGAAAAAGTGAATGTGCCTAGTTTTCCTGCGCCTGTCCCTGCCAAAGGTTTAACTTGTTTAGTTTTGGATGAAGATGTCGCTGTGTTTGAAACGGTGAAAGAGCTAATGGGGACACAACATAATGTGTTATGGCGTACCACGATTGCCAGTGCGTTAACAGTATTAGCAACACAACCCGTCGCGGTTTTAGTCACTGAGTTGCAGCTTGCTGATGGTGATGCCTCAATTATGATTAAAACTCTAAAACGTGAGTATCCCGATTTATTAACTATTATTAATACTTGCTTTAAAGATACTCAACGTGTGGCGAGTTTGATTAATCAAGCGCAAGTATTTAGATATTTACCTAAACCTTTACGCAAGGGTTTATTAGCTAAAAGTTTAGAGTCAACATTAGCGCGTTATAAGCAGTTGCAAGATGTACCTGTGTTAAAAGAAGCCATTAAATTAGAGCAATCGACAGATGTGCAAGAAAATGTGGTGAGTAGTAAGATTGCTGATTATTTAAGCCGCTTACGTGCCAAAGGTTTTGGCGGATCAAAACCAGCGTTGGCTTAGGAGTGTTGCGATGGCGTTCCCTCTCCTATTAGGAGAGGGCTAGGGTTAGGTCTTATTTCGCCCCAAAAAATTGTTCTAGCTGTACACGCATTTCTTCATTAAGGTGACAAGTCATAAACTTGCCATGACGTTCGATCCATATTAACTTGGCATTTACCAACTCTTTAATATGATGAGAAACCGTTGGTGCACCAATGTTGAGTTTGTGCATAAATTCAGACAAGCCAAAACAACATTCATTTTGTTCGCATTTGCCAGAAGCGACGATTTTTTCGCGCAGTTCTAACAACTCTAAATACATTTGCAAACGATTAGGATGGGATAAGGCTTTAAAAGCTTGCGCCATAGCATTTAAATCTTTCATCTTACTACTCTATACCATCATCAATATAATGCTTATTAGTATAACACAATTATATTTTGATAAGTATCGAAATATTAATAGGCTTTGGCAAATTGACGCTAAAAGCGAAGTAATAGGGCAAGTGCGGCTAATTCTTGTTGGGTCGCAAGCGGAGCAGGACGATTGAGTTTTTGTCCATTCCAACGAGGAATAACATGGGTGTGAAAATGAAATACATCTTGGCCACCTGCTTTGCGATTGTGTTGCCAAACGGTGATGCCATCTGCTGCTAAAACTGTCATTTGGCGTTTAGCAACTTGTTGTGCCAAGTCCATCACCGCAAATAAATCTTGTTGTTCAATGGCTAATAAATCAAGACTATGACGTTTGGGAATGACTAAAGTATGGCCTTTGCTTAGTGGGCGAATATCTAAAAAAGCTAAAGCGAGGTCTGTTTCGGCAATTTTGTGGCAAGGCGCTTGGCCTGCAATGATTTTCTCAAAGATAGTAGGCATTAGGTTTATCCTCTCATATAAATATGATTATTTTTAGGACTGACGCGGTTATCGCTTATTTGTAAGCATTTTAATCGTTTTCAACGATTTAATGCTTACAAAACGCGTTAATTTCGGTGAAATGCGCAGCCCTGCATATATCAGCTTTTGTTGGTTTTTAGTTTGACATCTATCGAAATATGTAATAATTTGATGGGTGTCGAACTAATGCTGAGTTGATTATAACAATGAAAGAACATATTTTAATTATTGGTGCTGGCGCAGTTGGGCAGGTGTATGCCTATCATTTGGCACAAGCGGGTTATCACATTCATTTTTTGCTAAAAGAAAAATATCTAGAAGAAGCACAACAAGGTTTTGTTTTGTATAACTTACGCCAAGACAAACAGCGTCAGCAAGCGATTATTTTTAACAATTTTAGTTGTCACACCTCATGGCAAAGTTTGACCAATATTAAGCTTAGTCAAGTCTGGCTGTGTGTATCCAGCACCGCTTTGGCAGCCATGGATTTAGCTCCGATGAAAGCAGCAATTGGAGATGCTTTAGTAGTAGTTTTGCAACCTGACCCTGATGATGTGAGTCGTGTGCAACAGACCTTTGGCAAAGAGCAAGTCGCGGCAGGGATGATTAACATGATTAGTTATCACACCCCCTTAGCCACCGAGCAAACAGCGCGAGAAGGCATTGCCTTTTGGATTCCCCCTGTGATGCCTATGCCAGTTGATGGTGAGGTTGAAGGGGTGTCGGCATTGTTGGCCGTGTTAAAAAAAGCCAAAATTAGTGCCTTGTGGCAAAAACAATTTGCGATTGCTAATGCCCACAATACAGGCTTTTTGATGGTGTTTTTGGCCGCTTTAGAATTAAGTCGTTGGCAATTTAAGCAATTATCAGCAAATAAAGCGTTATTAAAAACGATGATAGCCGCACAACAAGAAGTATTTGCTGCCTTACAGGCAGAATATGGTAGTAAAGCCAGTAGGGTGTTGCGACAAATAAAACCGTGGATGTTACCAGTCATCCTAAAATTGGCACGTCATGTTGCTCCCTTAGATATGGAAACCTACTTACAAGCGCACTTTATGAAAGTACGCTCACAAACCTTATTGTTGTTAGAAGCTTATGTTCAACGAGCTAATAAAAGTGGTATTGCTGTGCCAAATTTGCAAGGGTTGGTGGATAAGTTGGAGAGATAGTAGCGTGGGTTGAGGTACGAAACCCACGATAATGAAATGTCAATTGTGGGTTTCCTGCGTCAACCCACACTACTTATACTCGTTAAGCCATTTCCCACAACGTAGTCAGCATTTCTGCTGCGCCACCACGCAAATGATAGCTTGCTAAACGTGATAGCTCACTATCAATAGGATTAATCTCAATAACAGGAATACCTAATTGTTTTGCAATAACAACAGGTTGTTGAATATAGGGAAATTGAGCACTTGTACCCACCACCACAACCACATCAAAAGGCATGGTATCTAACAATTGATAGAGTTGAGAGAGGGCTTTTTCGGGTAACATTTCTTCAAACAACACCACATCAGGTCGTATTAAACCGCCGCACTGAGGGCAATGTGGTGGTAGGCTGATAGTTTGTTGGTAGTTAGCCAAAAGTTGTTCAGCCGTACTCTGAAAATCACAATCAAGACAATATAAACGTTCAGCACGGCCATGAATTTCGATGAGATTTTTGCTGCCTGCTTGATGATGAAAGCCATCAATATTTTGGGTCAACACCCATGTATTGGGTTTGTTTTTTTCGATGTCGGCAATAATCGTATGGCCTTGATTAAACTTAGCTTGATAACACGCTGAACCAATTTGCCACAAATATTTCCATGTAATTTCAGGGTGACGGCGAAACATCGACGCACTTAATGCAGTTTCGATAGCATAGCCTTCGTCTGTACGTTGACCTTCATACAATCCCCCCACACCGCGATAGGTCGGTAATCCTGAATCTGCCGATAAACCTGCACCTGTAATAAATAATACCGATTTGGCAGATTTAATCAGTTGTTGGGCGGAGGAAAGAGGAGTGGTCACTTCAACACCACCCCATCACCATCAAACACATTAATTTGCAAAGGAATACCTGCTTGCACACTTTGCGACACGGTACAAAAATCTTCAAATTGCGCCAAAATTCGCTCTAAATGCTCAAATTCGGCAGCCGCTTTACCTAAATTAATGTTGGCATTAATTTGCGTCACGCGTAAGCGTTTTTGCTCATTACGGTCAACCGTACAACTAATGGTTGTCTGAATATTCTCGGCATTTTGCTTAAATTTGCGTAGTGCAAACAACAAACTGGCCGATAAACAATTGGCCACTGCGGCTAATAACAAATGCTCAGGCGAAGGCGCAGAGCCTTCACCTAAAGGCGGTGGCAAATCAGCCATCATAGGGCTGAGGGCAGCACCAAAATCCACTTCAAATTTATAGTCGCTGGTTTGCTGAATCTTAATTGTCAATTGGTCTGCCATTGTTATCTTCCTATTGAACAGCTTTTGGAGGTGGTGCTTCACCTGTTTTGGGTGAAGAAGTCGATTTTTTATCAAACAAATTAAAACTTAACATATTTAACCAAGAGCGGTCTTCATTTTGGCCACCAAACTCAATCTTAATATTGCCTTTAGCGTCGATATATTGTGGATAACTCTTTTGCAAGATAGCCATGTTTTGCTCGGCTAAATCATTAATACCTAATTTTTGATAACAATACACAACAATTGCTAAAGCTTCGGCCGATTGTGGGGTTTCGGGATAGTTTTCTACCACCCAACGCGCACGATTTAAGGCACTAATATAGGTTTTACGCTTTAAATAATAACGACCTGCATGTAACTCATTTTCAGCTAACTGATTACGAATAAAAATCATCCGTTGACGAGCATCAGGCGCGTAAGCACTGTTGGGAAAACGAGAAACCAATTCTTTAAAATTATCAAAAGCTTGACGAGAATTGTTTAAATCACGATGTGCCGTGTTGAGCGGAATAAAACGCAAAAACGCATCTTTGTCAGAATCAAAATTGGCCAAAGCACGAATGTAATAGGCATAATCTAATTGGCTATTATCGGGATATAACCGAATAAAACGCTCGGCTGCCGAAATAGCCCCTGCATAGTCTAAATGTTTATAACGTGCATAAATCAAGTCAAGTTTTGCTTGTTCGGTGTACACCCCAACAGGATAATGGGATTCTAAATCTTCTAAATGTTTGGTTGCCGTTTCAAAGTTGGCATAACGTAAAGACTTTTGCGCCGCTTCGTAATACGCTTTTTCGGTTAAGGTAGCATTTTTATTGGTTGGAGTGCTGCTACAAGCAGTGGTTAAGGCTACTGTTAAAGCCAAAAAAGCAAACAGACGCATATTTATCCTCAAAAAAGTGTAAACTAAGCAGATATTCTATTATCAAACATTTCTGACTGTTAAGCCAAACATGACTACGCAAATACAACACACTGCCGATGAACCATCAACTGTTTTAACTGAAACAATTCCTTTAGATTGGGGTGGTGCGCGTTTAGACCAAGCCGTTGCCCGTTTATTTAGTGATTATTCGCGTGAACGTTTAAAAGATTGGATTAATCAAGGTCATTTATTGGTTGAAGGCAAAGTCTGGCGTCCTAAAGATCGTGTGGTTGGTGGTGAAACCGTCACCTTAGAAATTATGTTGGAAGTGGAAACCGAAGCCAAAGCACAAGATATTCCGCTTAATATTATTTATGAAGATGATGATATTTTAGTGTTGGATAAACCCGCAGGTTTAGTGGTTCATCCTGGTGCAGGTAATCCAGATGGCACCTTATTAAATGCTTTATTGTTTCATTGCCCCAATTTAAAAAATATTCCGCGTGCAGGTTTAGTACATCGTATTGATAAAGATACCAGTGGTTTGTTGGTGGTTGCTAAAACTTTGCCTGCTCAAACCTTTTTGGTGGCTGAATTGAGCCAAAAAAATGTTTATCGTGAATATGAAGCGGTGGTGCAAGGTTCGTTAGTCAGTGGTGGCACTATAGATGCTCCCATTGGTCGTCATCCCACTGAACGCATTAAAATGGCTGTGATTGGCAGTGGCAAACCTGCGGTGACACATTTTCGAGTCATTAAACGTTATCGAGGTATGACTCATGTGCGTATTGAATTAGAAACAGGCCGAACCCATCAAATTCGGGTTCACTTTGCCCATAAAGGTCATCCCTTGTTGGGCGATCCTGTGTATGCAGGCCGTCCACGTTTGCCTAAAGGCGCAACAGCAGAGTTAGTTAATGCTTTACAAAGTTTTCCACGTCAAGCGTTACATGCACGGCGTTTAACCCTGACGCATCCTGTTAGTTATGAACAATTGTCTTTTGAGTCACCATTACCAGCAGATTTTGTTCAATTATTACATGAATTAGATATGGATTTAAAAGGTGGCCTTTTGCAACTGTAGTCAAATATGCAACATACGCTAAGTAGTCATCATACTGTCAATTTATTGGCATAAGCTTTGCGATATTAAACGATAACTGTTGTTAAAATGGAGTATAGCCGTGCGTCAATTTAAGTTATTGGGTCAGTTTTTTGATAAAAAGCGTTGTCA
>ERZ650309.511-NODE-511-length-19132-cov-6.077056_pt1 | contig 19132 bp, 15 predicted proteins | sample MGYA00376245_ERZ650309 | MGnify/ENA primary metagenome ERZ650309 (study PRJEB26733, sample SAMN07839294) | wastewater metagenome | biome: urban; feature: wastewater treatment plant; material: waste water | place: USA: North Carolina | collected 2016-04-26 ...
CCACCTTGGACGCCTCAAACCCGTCGCCCGCCACCGGCTTGGGAATGGGCGAACCATCATAGTTGTCGCCATAGGACACCTTGGGCCAGCCATAGTTCAGCCCCGGCTGGATCAGGTTGAATTCGTCCCCACCTTTCGGTCCCATCTCTGACGACCACAGCCGGCCGTCGGACGAGAAGGTCAGACCATAGGCATTGCGGTGGCCCAGTGACCAGATTTCGGGCCTGGCCCCAGCGCGGTTGACGAACGGATTGTCGACCGGGATCGAGCCATCCGGAAAGATCCGGATCATCTTGCCAAGGTTGTTGTCGAGCGCAAACAGATAGGCAGGATCGAGTTCCTGACGGTCACCCGAACTGATGAACAGATAGGCGGTATCCGGCGAGAAGGTGATCCGCCCGCCCGGCTCGCCCGAACCCGGATAGGCCACGATATAGTCCGACTGGGCCCAGATCGTGATCACATTGGACAGCGTTGCTGCGCTGCCGCTGATCGTCAATTGCGCGCGCGCCACCGCCATGCGCTGGGGATCGAGCGTAAGATCGTCTTTTGCCCGGCCCAGCCGCGGCGCGGTCGGATTGCGGTCCATATAGGAAAAAAAGACCGTGTGATCGTTCGAAAAGAACGGTGACGGCACGATATCGAGCAGGCCGTCGTTGGCAAGCATCCCGGTTGCGGCGATGATCTGGCCATCGGGCTTGACCACCGAAATCGTGGCATTGGCCGAGCGCTGGGTGACCAGGGCATCGCCATTGGCAAGGAACTTGAGCGCCCAGGGATTGGCAAAGGTAGCAAGCGGCGGCGCCTGGGTAATGCCGGTTACCGTGCGCGGCGCTGGCGGCGGCAGCAGCAACGGCCCGCTGATCCTGGGCGCGGCCGGCGGCTGGCAGTCTCTCTCTGGCGGCATCTGGATCGGCGGTGCGCAGATATCGACGCCCGGGCCGCTGCTCGGAGCGTGGCTGCTGCAGAAGCCGGACGGCAGCGACTGGCTGCGCTGGCTCGGCCTGTCGCAGTCGTCGGCCACGATCACGCTGCGCCTGATGGAGCGGCGCATCAACCTGACGACGTTCGCGGCGATCACGTCCGCTGCGCAGGTCGCTGAGATCGCGCATTACGGCTACCTGTCGACGCTGTACGCGAACGGGTGGCCGTGGTGTCACCAGCGCGCGGCGATCAACGCCGACGGCACGCACGTGCGCGTGCTGTTCGGCCGCGACGGTTCGCACCGCGCGACGCGCGTCATCGACGTGTACATGGATTCAGCCGGAGCGATCACGACGCAGACCGAGGAGTTCGGCAGCGCCGGCGGCTCCGGAGAGGTCGATGAGATCATCGCCGCCAAACCCGACGTGATGACCTTCCACGGCGTGTTCCCCGACGAGGACCTGTACGTGAAAGTCCTTGAGGCAGGCATCAATATCGTCACCACCGCAGACTGGATCACCGGCTGGCACCGCGACACCAATCACCCTCACCCGTCGGGCAAGGCTGTCTCCCAACTACTTTCGGAGGCGTGCGCCAAAGGCGGTTCGACGTTCTACGGCACCGGCATGAACCCCGGCCTGAACCAGATCCTCGGAGTGGTGTGCTCGGCCGATGTCGCCGAGATCGAGAACGTCACCACCATCGAGTCGGTGGACGTGTCGTGCCACCACTCCAAGGACACCTGGATCGAGGTGGGTTACGGCCTGCCCGTTGATGATCCGTCGATCCCGGGCAAACTGGAGAAGTACACGCGGGTGTTCGCCGACAGCGTGCTGATGATGGCCGACTGTTTCGGACTCGAGCTCGACGAGGTCAAGTTCAGCGCCGAACTCGGCGCCTGCACCAAGGACGTCGATCTCGGTTGGTACGTCCTGCCCAAGGGATCCCTCGGCGGCAACTACATCAAATACCAGGGCATGGTGGACGGCATACCGCGCGTCGAGACCCATCTGGAATGGCAGATGACGCCACACACCGACCCGAGTTGGAAGATCCAGGGCTGCTACATCACCCAGATCAAGGGCGACCCCTGCGTCTACAACAAGCACATGATCTTCCCCAAGCCCGGCGTCGACCTGTCCGATCCGAGCAATTTCGCCTCGATCGGTATGACAGTGACCGGCATGCCGGCACTGAGCGCGATCGCCTCGGTGGTGGCGGCCCCGCCTGGGCTGCTGACCAGCGCCGACCTGCCGCTGCGGGGTTTTGCGGGCCGCTTCAAGCGCTGAGGCGCGACCCCCTTCACAGAAGGCCACGCCGCGATTACGCTTGCGTCAATAACCTATGCGAGAGCTGTGAGAGTTACGTCGCGAAAGGTGTCAGACGTGAGCGCATCGATTATCGGAAAGCGCCGACCATGGTCGCGGTCGAGGAATTTTCGCGGATAGTCGCGTCGATCTACGACTGCGCGATCCACCCCGAGTGTTGGCCATCGACGATGGTCGACATCCACACCGCATTCGGCGCGACGGGCGCTGCCCTCGTGCTCGCCGACGGGGTGAGCCGGGCTCCGCGCAGCGTCAGCATCCCGACCGAACCGCTCGACGGCTATCGGGACTACTACCGGCACATCGACTTCATCCTGGAGGAGGTCGAGGCCGGCCCCGTCGGACTTGTTCGCGGCTGCGAGGAACTCATTGCGCTGCAACCGAATGCGGAATTCCACATCGACTGGATGCGCCCGAACGCCCTTGACGACGGACTGTTCGTCAGATTGACGGACGACGCGGCGCCGGCCACCTTCCTACTGGCCACCGAGAAGCGATCCGTACCGTTCGACACCCCCGAACGCGTCCGGTTGGCCGGCTCGCTGGTACCGCACTTCCAGCGGGCCCTGCGCCTGCAGCATGACCTCAACGACGTCACCCAACAGCTTCGTGACATCTCGTCGGCGATGGACAACGTGACCCGGGTGGGGATGGCTGTGGTGGGACCGGAATCGTCGGTGCTGTATCTGAACTCGGCGGCCGAGGCCATCGTCCGCCGCCACGACGGCCTGTCTATCGACAGAGGGCATTTCGATCTCGCCGATCCCGCTGCCGACACCGCACTGCGGCGCGGCATCGTGCTGGCGCTCGGACAGACGAGTACGCCGATCCCCGGTGGGAGCTCACTACTGTGCCAACGTCCTTCCGGATTACGGCCGTACGTGCTGCACGTATTGCCGTTCCGCGCCCTCGCAGCGCGCACCACGGACCGCCGGGCTCTGATCCTCGTCGTCGACCCCGAACGGCAACCCGAACCGAGCACCGAACTCCTACGCCGGTTGTACGGCCTCACCGAATCCGAAGCCTCGGTCGCCGTTCGACTGATGTCGGGCGACGGCGTCAAGCCGATCGCGGACGCCATGTGTCTATCGGTGGGGACCGTCAAGACGCATCTGCAACACATCTTCGACAAGACCGATACGCACCGCCAGGCCGAACTCGTACGCGTTCTGCTCGCGGTGGCGCTGTAGCCGACTGTCGATATACGTCGATCGGCTGATGTACTGCTGCCGCGGTTGCCGGACCCTCGAATCAAGCCCGAGGAGAACCCCATGTACACCACCGCAATGACAGAACCCGACCTCCCGATCGGCCACGAGGTGCCCGCGCAGGAACTGATCGATGTCGGCATCGAGACTCCCGCACACCCCACCCCGCTGCTGTTCGTCCACGGTGAGTCCCATGCCGCATGGTGCTGGCGCGAACATTTTCTGGACTACTTCGCGCAGAAGGGCTACCACGCTGTCGCAGTGAGCCTCAGCGGCCACGGCGCCAGCGGTACCTACAAGCCGTTCCAGGACTACTCGATCGGTGACTACATCGACGACGTTGCCGTCGCCGCCGACAGCCTGCCTGCTGCGCCGGTCCTGATCGGACATTCCACCGGCGGCTTCGTCGTGGAGAAGTACCTCGACACGCACCGGGCACCCGCGGTGGTGCTGCTGGCGTCCGTGCCACCACGGCACGTCTCGGGAACCTTCCTCAGACTGATCCGCCGGCATCCATGGGTGCTGACGGTGGGCACCATGAGAGGCCAACAGGACGGTGTCATCCACGATCCGAAGTGGGCCCGTCAGACGTATTTCACCGCGCACACCCCTGCCTCGGACATCGACCGCTGGGCCTCCCAGTTCACCCCGGAAAGTGTTCGCGCCGAGCTGGATTGGTTGATGCTGAGCCGGCCCATCCTCAAGCGTGTCGATGACCCGGTGCTGGTTCTCGGCGGCGACGAGGACGCGTGCTGCTCGGCGCACGCGGTGAAGACCACCGCCAAGGCGTACCACACGGCGGCCGAGTTCTTCCCCGCCATGGGGCACGACTTGATGCTCGAACCCGGCTGGGAGGCGGTGGCCGATCGCATCGACAACTGGTTGTGCGGACGCGGGCTGTGACGGGCTACCTGTGGTGCGCGGTGAAAAAACTCCAGATCGTGCCGGTCGCGTCGAGCGCTGTTGACGGCGGCGGGATGTCCCCGAGTTGTTGCGCGAGCGGACTGGGCTGTCCGCCCGGCCACTGATGCCCGGCGCCGGCCACGCTGATCAATTCGACAGACCGGCCACCAGGGCAGTCGACGGCCTGCGTACTCACCTCGCCTGTCGTCGTCGGCGGCGGCGCACCGCATCCGTCGATGGCCCGCCACGTCTGGTTCACCGACGGCACCGAGGGGCCGTTCACATTGGGCGCACCGACAAGGGTCCGCGCCCTGCCGGGCCCTCCGTCGTAGGGGACACGGTCATCGGCCGTGCCGTGGATCTGCAGCACGGATGTCGGTACGGCATGCGAGCAGTCGGTCAACAACGTCCCGGCCACCGGGGCAATCGCGGCGAACACGTCGGACTGACAACCGAGACGCAACGCCATCATCGCGCCGTTGGACATCCCGGTGGCGTAGGTGCGCGACGGGTCGACCGGCATCTGCGCACCGATCGCCCCGACCATGGAGGTGATGAATCCGACATCGTCGATATCGCGGATTTTCGGTATGCCACAACAGGTCCCCGCGTTCCATGCCCGATCCACACCGTCGGGATACGCAACCACGAAGTGCCCCGCATCAGCCTCTGCATCCCAGTTGTAGGCCCGTTCAGCCTGCAAGCCGTCGCCATACCCACCGTGCAGCATCACCACCAAAGGCGCTGGGCCGCCGAGATTTTCGGGCCGATACAGATGGTAGGTGCGGACAGCGCCGCCGACCTGCAGCCGCTGGTCGGACTGCCCTACCGGGATACCGCTCGACGGCGCACCCATCGCACACTGCCCGCAACCACCCGCTGTCACCAGCGCCGCCAAGGTCAGGAGCATGCTCAGCACCCGGATCATGTCTCCATGGTGCCCGTACCGGCGCCAATTGACAACCTACTTGTCAATTTGCGGTGGGGTGGCACACTCGACCAATGGTCGATGACGCTCCCGGCGACGTTTGGCAGCCGACGACACCCGCGATGTTGCAGATGGTGGCCGGTCTGGCGGCACCACGTCTACGCACAGCCTTCGCGGCCGCCGGACTCGACGGGATTCGGCCCGCACAGGCAGTTGCGCTGGTACCACTGGCAACCGGGCCACTGCACGCATCGATACTGGCCGAATACCTCGGCGTCACCCGCCAGGCTGTCGCCCAAGCCATCCGGGCACTGGAGCCTTCCGGATATGTGACGCGCAGCCAGTCCCCCGACGATGCGCGCACCTTGCTGATCGAACTGACCGCACGCGGCAGGCAGGCGCTGAAAGTCATGCGCGCCAACGCCATTGCCATCGAAGCCGACTGGCGCATCGTCCTGGGTGAGCAACGGCTGACCGACCTCCGCGAGACGCTGCAGCTACTGCTCACCCACAGTGGCGATAAGCTCGCCTGATGTCCGAGAGCACCGAGGCGATCCGGGTGATCCGAAGTGAGCAGCGGTGGCACTGGCGCAACGAGTGGCTCGAATCGTGGCAGTCGTTCCCCGCAACCGGCAACTTCGATCTCGCCGCCAATGCGCACGGCCTCCTGATGATCAATAACGAAGACACCGTCACCCCCGGTGAAGGCTTCGACATGCACGACCACCGCGACACGGAGATCATCACCTGGGTGCTCGAAGGTTCTGTGGTGCACCGGGATTCGCTCGGCAATGAAGGCGTGATCCGCCCGGGGATGGCCCAGCGGATGACTGCCGGAACCGGCATTCGGCACGGTGAACGCAACGGAGCCGGGCGACAGGAACGCCAACCGCTGCGCGTGGTGCAGATGTGGATTCCGCCCGACGAACTCGGCCTGACGCCGGGCTACCAGGAACGCGACATCACCGCCGAACTCGCGGGCAACACGTTGATCCCGATGGCATCGGGCATGCGTAAACACCGCGACGACGCCGCGATCACCTTCGCAAACAGCTATGCCACCCTGCACGTCGCCCGGCTGGACGCCGGCACATCCGTCGAGGTACCCGAAGCACCGTACGGCCACGTTTTCCTCACCCGCGGGCACGCCGAGTTCGAAGGCCGGGGAGAACTCGGTACCGGCGACGCGGTACGGCTCACCGGAACCGGCGGACAACGCATCACCGCGGGAAGTGACGGCGTCGAGATACTCATCTGGGAGATGCACACCGTCGCGGCCACGGTGTAGGTCACCTACGCAGGTGCGCCAGCGCCACGGCCGCCGCGTTCGCCCCACCCATACCGTGCGCCCCCGGCCCCGGTGGGGTGGCCGCTGAGCAGATGTACATGCCGGGAATACCGATGGTGTACGGCGACAAGGTGGTTCGCGGACCGAACACCAGTTGGCGGATATCCTTGGCACCCGTATTGATATCGCCGCCGACGTAGTTGGCATTGTAGACCGACATTTCGGTGGTGGACCGCACTGCCTGCCCGATGATGCGGTCACGAAAACCCGGGGCGAACCGCTCGATCTGCGCGATGATCGCCTCGGTGGCGTCACCGCCGTAACTGTTGGGCACATGGGCGTACGCCGAGACGGGGTTGACGTTGCCGACGCAGCGCTGACGGTCGGTCAGGTACTGCTGGAACGCCAACACAAAGGGACGCGCCGGCATCCGACCGACATGGATATCCCGCTCGGTGGCAGCCAACTCGGCGAAATCGCCGCCCAGATGGACCGTGCCGGCTCGCCGCGCGGCTTCGTTGGTCCAGGGCACGTCACCGTCGATGGCGAAGTCGACTTTGAAAGCACCTGGGCCATAACGGAATCTGCGGAATGCACGAGCCACCCCGCGGGGCAGTCGGTCACCCAGAATCTCCACGATCGCGGTTGGCGACAAGTCGAAGACCGTGATGTCGGTAGTCGGCAATTGCGATGCCGAGGTGACACGTACACCGGTTTCGACCTTGCCGCCCAACTCGGTGAGAACGGCCTCCAGCGCATCGGTGATGGCCTGCGATCCGCCCGCGGCCACCGGCCAGCCGTTGGCGTGTCCGGCCGTGATGATGCCCAGCCCGATCGCCGATGTCAGCGGGCGATTCAGCGGTTGAAAGGTATGCGCTGCAACACCGCCGAACAAGGCCCTGGCCTGCGGGGTACGGAAAGCCCGAGCGGTGACCGCGGCCGGTAGCACCGTCGGCGCACCGAAACGAGCCAGCGCCAGAGGGTGTTTCGGCACCCGCAGCAGCGGACCCATGATGTCCTCAGACAGCTTGTCGAACCCTCGCGACGGCCTACCGAAGACCGACTCCCAGCGCGCCCCGTCCGTTCCGAGGCCGGCCGCCGTGGTCTGCACCGAGCGGTAGAGGGCCCCGGCGGTGCCGTCGTCGAGCGGGTGGACACAGTCGATATCGGTCCACTTCCATTGCAGCCCATAGCGATCCAGCCCCAGTTCGGTGATGAACTTCGAGCCGGCGGGCATGACGTGGATGGCCGCGCAGTGGTCGAACAGCAGGCCCGGGATGATCGCCTCGCTGGACCGGACGCCACCGCCGATCCGATCAGCGGCCTCCAGCACGGTGACGTCAACGCCCTTGGCCGCCAACGTGATGGCGGCGGCGAGCCCGTTGGGCCCGGCGCCGACCACGACTGCAGTGCTCATCAGGCGATGATCCCAGCCCGCTGCCAGGTGACGTTGAGCGGGATCGGGCCGTTGGGCAGCCAGGGCTGCTCGTTCACACAGTCCTCGACGTTCCAGGTACCGCGTTCGATGACACCCAGTGCCGCATCAATCACCTTGTACTCCTGGGTCTTCTTGTGGATCGGTTGCGATTCCACCCAGGCTACGACGAACTCGCCCGGCTCGAATTGCGCCTCGTCCTGAATGGCCCGGATCAGATCCTCGTTGTGCAGGTGTCCGTCACCGAAGTTGAAGCCGATGATCGTGTTACACGACATCTCCCCCTCCCGGACGGTACGGCTGTCGATATCCGGCAAGCACCTCAGCAGCACCGAGTACAACCCGCGGCCCTGGCTGTGCAGTGCCCGCCACGCGGTGATCTGCTGGGTGAACACCTCGGCCACCGTCGGGTCCCAGCCGAAGTCGATGTACTGGTCGACCGTATTCGGCGACGACCGGGTCACCTTGTTCAGCTTCTTCTCCGCGCCAGGCGTGAACGTCCACACCGCGGACGCCCAGTTCCCTGCGTACTGACGCATGGCGGGCAGGAACGACACCAGATCGGGACGGAAGTTGCCCAGCAGCGGGAAGAACGAGAGCCCGGCCGCGATGGCGATCGCCAGCCACCCCGGGTTCATGTCCCACACCGCGTAGCCGTCCTGGTTCGGGAAGCCGATGAACAGGAAGATGGTGACGTAGGCGAACAGGACATTCCATTCCACCGGTACGGCCAGCGGGAACGTCGAGATGATGAACAGGTGGAAGCCGACCATGACCACCGCCGCCCCTATCGTCAGCCACGGCCACGGCGAGAACAGAAGTGCCAGCGGTGCAACGATTTCCACGAAGCTGCCGGGTCCGTGTGCCATGAACGTCGCCAGGTGCGAAGGACGCAGATCGGTCGGGTAGTTGCGGTAGTGGGCCCGCTTGATCCATTTGAGCGGCAGCGTCGGGCTGTTGCTGACCATCGGCGGGATGACGTTGGTGAAGTGCAGCCCGAACTTGGAGATGCCGGCCCAGATCCACACCGTGCCGATCAGCAGCTTTCCGGCGATGATCATGTTGACGAATGGCAGTGCGCTGAAGAACACCAGCGCGGGCAGGTACTGTTCGCCGCGGCTGGCCAGGAAGATGGTCTTGTCCCGCAGACCGATCACCACGAAGAGCACGATCGGCAGGATGAACAGAGCCGGATCGACCAGTCCGGAAGTGTTGTCCGGCAACGCTTTCGACAGCGCTTCACTCGGTATACCCGGCATCACCAGCGCCACCGACACACTGGCCATCAGCGCCAGATACACAATGATGTCGAACCAGGTACGTCGGTCACCGGCCGTGAACGGCACCGCCTTCCACGGCCGCAGGCGGATGGTGCCGGGCTTGGCCCAGAACCGGTAGCCGCCCGTCATCGGCTTGGTCTTACCACCCAACGGACCCCACGACCCGGCGACGCCGATGAGTTCAAGGAGCACGGTCCACAGGATCAGCTTCTGGTAGACGATCGGCTGGTCCCACCAACCCATCACCTCCCAGAACGCCGGAAGGCGCGAAGTCGTGGTGGCGACGACCACGCCACCGAGGGCATAGAAGAACGTCAGCTTGACGATGTACATGACGTGGATCATTCGGGGAGCGCCCAACCCCTCATCCACCCAATTGAGGGTCATGATGCGCAGCCGCTCCCGCAGCGGCATCCGCAGAAACTCGTCCAGGTCACCGGGAAGCAGCGTCGGCTTGATGAATCCCATGATCGGCTCCTTTGATGATCTCGGGCTAGTTCCGCGGTTCCGCGGCGGTGAGGGTCTTGCGCAGCGACGGCTTGTCGATCTTGCCGACGGGGTTCTTGGGTAACGTCTCGAGCAGCGTGATATCCACGGGCTGTTTGTATTTCGACAGCGAGGCCTTCAGATGGTCGGCGACACTCTCCACATCGAGCACTACACCGGGGTGCGCAGAGACGAACAACACCGGCTCTTCGCCGTAGAGGCCGCTGGCCCGTCCGACCACAGCCGCCTCGGCGACGCCGGCCAACTGGTGAACAACGGTCTCGATCTCCTTGGGGTAGATGTTCTCCCCACCCCGGATGATCATGTCCTTGGCACGGTCGACCAGCACCAGGTAGCCGTCCTCGTCGAACCGACCGACGTCGCCGGTGTGCAGCCATCCGTCGACGACGGTCTTGGCGGTCTCCTCCGGGCGGTTGAGATAACCGCGCATCACGTTGGGGCCCTTGATGACCACCTCGCCGAGTTCCCCCTGTGGCACTGCCGCACCGGTCGCGTCGACGACGCGGATCTCCTGACCCGGCAACGGAATTCCGACGGTGCCGACCTTGCGGGGTCCGTGTAGCGGATTTCCGGTACTGGCGCAGGAACCCTCCGAGAGGCCGTAACCTTCGACCAGGCTTATGCCGTAACGCTTTTCGAATCCGTCCAACAGTTCGACGCTGGCGGGTGCGGCACCACAGACGGCGAACCGAACCGCCGAGGTGTCGGGTTTCACCTGTGTGGGCAAGCCCAGGAGCATGGTGTAGATGGTGGGCACCGCGGAAAAATAGGTGGCTCGACTCGACTCGAGACGAGCGAAGAAATCCGCCGGGTTGAACCGTCCGGCGATGGTGGTTCGGCCACCGGCGATCAATGGCGAAAGCACGCTCACCACAATGCCGTTGACGTGGAACAGCGGCAGGATCAGCAGGCTGTGGTCGGTGGCGGTGAGTTCGAATCCTTCGATCACCATGGCACACATGGCATTGAGGTTTCCGTGGTCGAGCATGACCCCTTTGGGACGGCCGGTGGTTCCGCTGGTGTAGATCAGCAGAGCCAGGTCGTCGTCGCGACCGACGACGGGTTCGTCGGTCCGTGGCGCACCGGCCATGTCGTCGACGTGCAGGACACCGACGGCGGTATCGACGTCGCGATCGACGACGAGAATCACGGCACCAGCATCGCTTGCCTGGTAGTTCACCTCGGCGGCGACCAAGGTCGGACTGATCGGGGTCACGACGGCGCCCAGTCGCCACGTAGCGAACAGGGCGACGACGAAGGCGGCGCGGTTGGGCAACATGACGCCGACGACATCGCCGGCACGCACTCCCCGCTGATGCAGGGCTCCGGCGGCGCACTGGACCGCGGTGAGGAAGGCGGTGTTGTCGAGGTCGGTGGTGTCGTCGGCGATGGCCTGGGCGTGGGGTGCCGCGGCGGCGCGACTGTCGGGGAGGGTGGAGAGGCTCATGTCACGACGATAGAAAGAATGTGGTGTAGGACACTCCGTTGCGAGCCGATCAACTTCGTTCGCCGATTTGTTGGTTGCGAACAAATTTGAAGTCGTACCGTCAACGCATGGATTCGGCGGCGAATGCGGCGACCGCGACGGTCATGGCCCGGCTGATCAGCCGCCAGATCGAGATAGCCGGGTCCGTACAACAGCGGCTGGCCAGCGATATCAGCGAACTCCGCGGCGATTCGGAGATCATCGGACTACTGGGCGCCAGCATCGCGGGCAACGTCGACACCATCTTCCACGCGCTTCGCCACGATATAGCCCTGGACAACATCGAAGCTCCGACGGCCGCGCTGGAGTACGCCCGTCGGTTGGCCCAGCGCGGCGTCCCGATGCACGCCCTCGTGCGGGCGTACCGGATCGGCCACGCCCTGGTACTCGACGCGGCCACCGAGGAATTGAACAGCGTCGACCTACCTCCGCAGACCGCGATGACGGTCCTCACCCGGATCACCTCGGTGACGTTCCGGTACATCGACTGGATCTCCCAGCAAGTGGTCGTGGTCTACGAGGACGAACGCGACCGGTGGCTGACCAACCGCAACAGTGCCCGGGCCCTGCGCGTGCGGGAAGTGCTGTCCAGCAACGAAACCGATGCCGATGCCGTAACCACCGCAATCAACTACCCCATGCGTCGTCACCACCTGGGTGTGGTGTTGTGGTGGTCGGCCGACGGCAGCCACCACGATGCCCTCGCCAAACTCGAGCGGTTCCTGCGTTCCATGGCCGAACACCTTGGCACACAGGGAAGTCCGCTGTTCCTGGCCGCCGATCAACTCAGCGGGTGGGGCTGGCTGCCACTGCCCGGCGCCGCGGCACCCGGTGCGGTTGCACAGATCCGCCGTTTCGTCGACGCCCAACCCGGTCCTCCTGACATCGCATTGGGTACCCCGTTGCCTGGCATCGCCGGCTTCCGCCGTTCCCACTTCCAGGCACTGCGTGCCCATGACGTCGCCATCACCGCCAACCTCACCGGAGTCGTCGCCGCGGGTACCCCCGGGCTGGACGCTGCTGCACTCATGGGCGAGAACTTGGACAGCGCAAGAGAATTCGTCCAGACGGTACTCGGGCCGCTGGCCACGTCGACCGCGACCGACGCCCGGCTGCGCGAAACGCTACGGGTGTACCTGCACCACTCGGGCAGCTACACCGCCGCGGCCGACGAGCTGACACTGCACTTCAACACCGTGAAGTACCGCGTCGGCCGCGCACTGGAACGACGCGGCCGCCCCCTGGCCGACGATCGCCTGGACGTCGAGATCGCCCTGCTGCTCTGCCACTGGTTCGGCACCACATTGCTAATCGCCAGCTGATTCACAGCAAATCGATAAGAAGAGTTCGAGACGCAAATACCCTAGATATCGAGACCTCTACGAGATCGTCGGCTAACTATCATCTGTCAATCAGCAACTTTCACATCTGTAACGGATGCATCCGAACGGTCGATATCTGAACTGTGGCCGGGTCGTCCGGCATGACGAGGTCCCTCGAATATCGGCGCCCTCGACCACGCGCGAAGAGAACCACGATTGGAGTACCCCTATGAGCATCACTGGACGTCACGGAGTTTTGGTCGGTTTCATTGCGGCGTCAGCCGTAGCCCTGCTCCCGCTCACGGCCGCCGGTACCGCATGGGCCGACGATGACGTCGCCGCCGGCACCGGCGCGGCGGTGAACACCCCGATCGGCGGCGCGGGCGGAGGCGGCGGGGCAAACCTCGACCTGCCGAACCCGTTCGCCCCCTTCAACGCCTCGTCGAACGGCGGCGCAGCCGTGAACACCCCCCTCGGACAGAGCGGATTCAACGTCGACAACTCCGGTGGCTTCGGCCTGGGTGGCGCCGACGCCAACTCGGGCATCGGTGTCGCGACCCCGCTCGGTAGCGGCAACATCGGCGGCGGCACCGACCTGAACGTGCCCAACCCGCTCGACATGCTGCCCACCTTCGGCGGCGGCGCCAACGCCGGCGGCGGAGCCGCACTGGGCACCCCGGCCGGCGGCGGCAACGTCAACACCGGCGGCGGAGTCGATGCCGGTATGCCTAACCCGGCCGGTATGTTCCCGACCTTCGGTGGCGGTGCCAACGCCGGCGGCGGCGCTGGGGTCAACACCCCGGTCGGTGGCGGCAACTTCAACACCGGCGGCGGAACCGAGCTCGGTACCGGCGGAGCCGGCTTCAACAGCAACACCGGTGCCGGCGTCAACACGCCGTTCTTCGGCGGAAATGCAGGCGGCGGAACAGGTTTCAACGTCGGCCGCTGAACTAGACCCGGACCACCGGACCCAACCGCCATCGACCGTCCCCGAGCAACTCCAGTTGCTTGTCATGTTGGGCCACCATCGATGGCTGATGGGTGACACTGACGACGACAGCGTCGCGCAACTCGCTGCGTAGCTCGTCGAACAATGCGAACGCCACACCCTGATCGAGCGCGGACGTGGCTTCGTCGAGAAACACCGCCTTGGGCCGGGTGAGCAGCACGCGTGCGAAAGCGATGCGCTGCTGCTCACCCGGCGACAGGACCTTCACCCAATCCTGCTCTTCATCGAGCCGATCACGTAAGTGCGCCAAGGAAACTCGCGCCAGCACCGCACGCAGCGCATCATCATCGACGGTGCCGGGTCCGGCGGGATACGACACGACCGCCCGTAGATCGCCGAGTGGCAGATACGGCATCTGCGAGACGAACATCGTGGCATGACCATCCGCGGGCCGGTACCACGTACCGGTGGCGGCGGGCCACAGCCCGGCCAGGCTCCGCAGCAATGTGGTCTTGCCGCTGCCTGATCGGCCAGTGATGGCCAGCGTCTCACCAGGTTCCAGCTGCAATCCCAGAACATCGATCAACGGATGCCCGGCAGGCGTGGACACGCTGACCCGTTCGAGCACCACGGTCCCGTCAACGCTCGGCTCGGCCTGCAACACCGGTAGTTCACGCGCTCGCTCGTTGGCCTCGACCAGCCCGTGCAACCGGATGATCGCCGCGTCATAGCTCGCGAACTGGCTGTAGGCATTGCGGAAGAACGACAACCCCGATTCGATCTTGCCGAAAGCCCCGGCCGACTGGGTGACGTCGCCGAACTTGATGCTCCCGGCGAACAGGCGCGGCGCCTGCACGATGTACGGCAGCGGCAGGATGGCCTCGGTGACCGAGTAGTTCCACCCGACCAATCCGAGCGTCTTGCGCACATAACGCCGATAGTTCGAGATCACGGCGGAGAACCGGCTCTGAAGTAGCTGGTGCTCAGCGCGTTCGCCGCGGTAGAAACCGACCGACTCCGCCGCGTCGCGCAACCGCACCAACGCATAACGGAATGCGGCGTTGGTCTGCTCATTGCGGAAACTGAGCGTGATCAGTGGCCGGCCCACCCGGAACGCGACCACGGTCGCCGTCACCACGTACACCAGGACGATCCAGAACAGCGCCTTCGGAATCGCCACGTCGAATACCGTCAACGTGCCCGACAGGCGCCACAGGATGGCCGCGAAGGACACCACCGAAATCGTCGAGTTGATCGCGCCGAACAACAGCGTGCTCTGCGAGTAGTACGAAGGGACATTGGGGCCCGTACCGACCCCGGTGGTGAAGATGTCGATGTCCTGCTGGATCCGTTGGTCCGGGTTGTCGATGGCGGGATCGACGAAACGGCTCCGGTAGTAGGCCCCGCCGCTCAACCAGTCGCCCGCGAGCCTGCGCGTCAACCACACCCGCCAACGAATGATGAAGCGCTGGGTCAGGTACGTATCGAACACCAGCCGCGCGATGTGGATGGCGGCCAACAGGCAGAAGATGGCAATGGCCACCCAGAAGCCATGGATACCGGAGTTTCGTTCGGCCGCGTTGTGGGCGCCCGCGCCATGGAAGGCCACCTGCAGAGCCGAGAAGAGGTCGTTGTTGTAGTAGCTCAGCAGAACGGCGAGACGCACTTCGAGAATCACCGACAACAGCAGCAACGCGAGCATGCCCCAGGCCGGCAGGCTGTCGACTCCGGTGAAGTATTCGCCCGTTACCCGCCAGAACCGCTTGGCCCACGTCACATAGCGGATCAGCAAAATGGCAACGGCCAGAACGCAAGTCGCAGTGATCGCCCAGACTTCGAGGACCCACAGGGTTGACTCGGACAACTGAGCAGCCCAGTTGATCGAGGGTTTGAACATGTCCAACCCGGTACCCCTCCCCGCGTTTGCGTTTCTCGGACGAGTATCTGCCGCCATCGATCGAGATGTCGATCGAACGCGACTGAACAAAAACGGAGACGGAGAGTGTCGTCGGCGCGCTACCGTTCGCCTAACCGCACCGCATACAGGAGACGACCTGCCGTGCCGCCTTTGCTTCGTGAGCTGTTGAATGCCCATCGGCGACTGATCGCCGTCATCTTGGGGTCGACGTTGCTGTCCACCCTCATGGCACTGGCTGCGCCGTGGCCGCTGAAGATCGTGCTGGACAACGTCATCGGTGGCGATCCACCGCCTGCCTGGATCGCCTGGCTGGTGCCGATCATGGGTGGCCATGAGAAGGCCCACATCGCTGCCGCCGCCGGCGTCTACACCGTCGTCATCGCCTTGATCACCGGCGCCACGTTCTACGTCTCCAGCTACACGACCGAACGACTCGGCCAGAGCATCGGTAACGACCTTCGGGTCCGCATCTACCACCACTTACAGGAACTGTCGCTGGCCTACTACGACACCAACAGGGTCGGCACCATCCTGAGCACGTTGACCACCGACGTCCAAACGATCCAGACCTTCGCCTCGACATCGACCCTCAACATCCTCACGGACACGCTCACGCTGGTCGCCATGGTTGTGGTGATGTTGCTGCTGCGATGGGATTTCGCGCTGATCGCCCTTGCCGTCACCCCGGTCCTGGTGATCTTCCTGGTCCGGGTCAACAAGGCCATCAAGTTGGCCGTCTCGGAGGTGCGGGTACGGCAGTCCGACCTGCTGTCCACGTTGCAGGAGGGCCTGCAGTCGATCGAGGTCGTCCAGGCCTATTCACGCGAGGACTACGCGAACAAGAAGCTGCAGACCATCAGCCAGGCAACGGTCACTGCCTGGCTCAAGACCCGACGGGTCTCAGCCCTGCTGTCGCCGGTGGTCAGCGTCGTGATCGCGGCCTGTACCGGGCTGGTGCTGTGGCGCGGCGCCCTGCTCGTGCTGCACGGCGGGATGACGGCCGGCGACCTCACCGTGTTCCTCACCTATCTCGCCCGCTTCTTCGCGCCCGTTCGCACGCTGTCACAGATGACGAACACACTGGCCCAGGTGTCGGTCGGGTTCCAACGCGTCACTGCCGTGTGTGATGCCGATGTCGTGATTCCTGAGCGTCCCTCCCCCATCGACCCGCCGCCTTTCAAAGGCCACATCACGTTCCAGCACGCGGCGTTCAGCTATGACCCGAAAACTCCTGTGCTACGCGATATTTCTTTCGATATCGAGCCCGGGCAGATGGTTGGTATCGTCGGCCCGACCGGCAGCGGCAAGTCCACTCTGGTGAGCCTCATCCCACGCTTCCGGAATCTGGACGCAGGCCGCATCACCATCGACGGTGTCGACATCTCCGAGTACTCGCTGCACGGCCTGCGCTCCCAGATCGGCTTCGTCCTGCAGAACACCGTGCTGCTGCGCGGCACGATCCGCGACAACATCGCCTTCGGTTGCCCAAATGCCACCGAGGAGCAGATCACCAAGGCCGCCGAACTGGCCAACGCCGACGAGTTCATCGACCGCTTGCCCGACGGCTACTGCACATTGGTCGCCGACCGCGGTACCTCACTGTCCGGCGGCCAACGCCAGCGCATCGGGATCGCACGGGCACTCATCCGCAACAATCCGATCCTGATCCTCGATGAACCGACCGCAGCTCTGGACGCCGAATCCGAGCACGTGGTGGTCGAGGCCTTGGAGCGACTCATGAAGGGCCGCACAGTGATAACGGTCGCGCACCGCCTGAGCACGCTGCGCGACGCGGACAAGATCATCGTCGTCAAAGACGGCGTGGTGGTCGAGGACGGCTCGCACGACGCGCTGATGAAACTCGGCGGGGTCTACGCCGAGTTGCACCGGCTCCAGTTCCAGCAATCAGGCTGAGGAGTACCCGGGCGCTGGTACACGAGAACCCCTTGTGCTCAGCATCATTCGCCGTTCGAGTTGAACGCCGGGTTAACGAACCAGTGCCACCGAAGAGGGTTCGGCCAATCCGTGTACGCAACCCTCCGCCGGTGCCTAACATTTTTCATATCCCAGCGACTGGGTTGGAATTCTCTTCGACAATCACATATTCAAGGAGCGTCGCGATGTTGGCTATGCGGGATCATGGTGTTGAGGATTACGAGGCGTTGCGCGATATGGACGCCACCGATGTCGGGGAGTTGAGCGCCGACGATCAAGCCTGCCTGGACGACCTGGGCAAGTACCTGGTGACCACCGACGCGTGGCAGCGTTTCGGTATCTGGTTGCTGCACAAACACTTTCACCCCGATGCCGGCGAGGTCTTCGTCGAGCAGATGACGCAGTCGCCGCGCGGCACCCTGACCTCGCCACTGGACCGCTCGGCGTTCGGCGCAACAGGTCTCAGCGCCACGGCCATTCGTTTCGACAACGTGACCGACGGCCTGGGCGTGGTGGGCATGGAGTTCGCCGAGCCTGACGACTTCGGCGACACCGAACCGCTGAGCGACGACGATGAGACCATCCTGGCCGGGATCGCCGAGCGACTGCAGGCCCACGCCAAGACCGAGCGCTTCGGCGTCCGCCTGATCCGCAACCCGTTGGGTCTGGCCGAGAACGAACTGCTGCACGAGACCAGCGACTCCTCGGACCGGGCACTGCACTGTGTGGTCGGCGACCGCGAAGACGTCATCGTCAACCAGAAGGCCATCCAGACGGCGTGGAAGTGGCGGGTCGTGCATGGCGGACCTGAGACCATCGTCATGCAGGACTGCACCGCCGGCTGTGTCAGGGTCGGTGAAGGCCACGACATCTCGCACACCGCATCCGGGACCGACGACTTCGACAACCCCACCCACGGCAGCCCGGACACCCCGTTCTGATCCCGGTTACTGAGACCGACCATAAAAAAGCCCCTCACCTGCACAAACAGGTGAGGGGCTTTATGGCGGTGGCGGAGGGATTTGAACCCTCGGTGGGGGGTTACCCCACACACGCTTTCGAGGCGTGCTCCTTAGGCCGCTCGGACACGCCACCGCGGGGTAGCTTACCGGCCACACGGCGTTGGCCCTAATTCGGGTGATTCCGCTGCCGCCAGGGTCAGCGGAAACCCCCGAAGAAGTCCTCCATCAGGGCCGCACACTCAGACTCCAGGACGCCTCCCCGAACCTCCGGACGATGTGTCAGCCGCCGATCCCGCACCACGTCCCACAGCGAGCCGACCGCACCGGTCTTGGGCTCCCACGCACCGAACACCACGCGCGCCACCCGGGCCATCACGAGCGCGCCGGCGCACATCGTGCAGGGCTCGACCGTCACGGCGAGCGTCGCGCCTTCGAGTCGCCAGCCGTCGCCATGCACCGCCGCGGCCGCCCGAAGTGATCACTCGAGCGTCGGCACGTACCGCGGCGGCTTGCGCGCCCGGGCCGCCTGCTCGTACGCGTAGCCGATCGCCAGCAGCGTCGCCTCGACGATCGGGCGCGAGCTGATGGCCATCGTGCCCGACAGCGAGTTTAGCACCCCGACCTTGATCGGCGGCTTGGGCGGCGGCGGCGCGGCCAGGTCGGCGAGCACCACCTGATGCGGCGGCGTCGTCGGCACCTCGGGGGTCGGCTTGAAGATGCGGAACGAGACCAGCATGAGCGCGAACAGCGCCACGATCA
>ERZ650309.512-NODE-512-length-19123-cov-5.533826_pt1 | contig 19123 bp, 20 predicted proteins | sample MGYA00376245_ERZ650309 | MGnify/ENA primary metagenome ERZ650309 (study PRJEB26733, sample SAMN07839294) | wastewater metagenome | biome: urban; feature: wastewater treatment plant; material: waste water | place: USA: North Carolina | collected 2016-04-26 ...
CCCGCGCCGCGAGCACATCCTTGTCGAACTGGATCTTGCCGTCCGCGTCGTACAGGTTGAGCATCGCGTTGAGGGCGTGGTAGTCGCTTTCGCCCGGCAGCGCGTGGGTCGTGGCGGCTACAGGCTCTGCAGCTGTGACGGTTGGTGGCACGAGAGTTCCTTCCAGAATTCTTCGAGGCCCTCGCGGACGGCAGCGACGTCGTCCGGGGTCCCCATCAGTTCGAGGCGGTACAGGTACGGAACACCGCACTTGCGGGAAACCACATTGCCCGCGTAGGCGAATTCGGCACCAAAGTTGTTGTTACCCGCGGCAATAACCCCGCGGATCAACGATCGGTTGTGCTCGTTGTTGAGGAAGGCGATGACCTGCTTGGGTACATAGCCACCGTCGTTGATGTCGGGGGTGGCACGGCCACCACCGTAGGTCGGCAGCACCAGGACGTAAGGCTCAGTGATGAGACCGTCTTCGATGCGCCCGTGAAGCGGAATGCGTACGGCGGGAACACCCAGCTTCTGTACGAAGCGGTGGGTGTTCTCCGACACGCTGGAGAAGTAGACGAGGTTGCTCATGGTTCCCCTTCTCCTTCCCCGGTTGATGAACTGTTAGGCGCTGACCACCGTCGCGCTGATCGCCTTGATGCGGTCCGGACGGAAGCCCGACCAGTGTTCGTTGCCGGCCACGACGACCGGGGCCTGCAGGTAACCCAGCGCCATCACGTAGTCACGAGCTTCGCTGTCGAGGCTGATGTCGACCTTCTCGTAGGCGATGCCCGCCTTGTCCAGCGCCTTGTAGGTCGCGTTGCACTGCACACATGCGGGCTTGGTGTAGACGGTGACGGTCATCTCGGTACGACTCCTCTTCCCCTGGAAGCTCTCAAGACGGTGGCTGACTGGGCTCTACTGACTGCTGCTCTCCGCTGAGCGCCCAACATTCTCAGCGGCCCGACCACCCCCGAAATTCCGGGAATGACTCCCTGATTCCCTGCCGATCCGAACCCTGTCGACGATGTATCGAAAACCGATCGCATCTGTCTTTCCGGTCCCGATCGGCCCTCAATCTGTAGGGGGCCTGTCGGTTCGCCAAACACTACACCTAGTGGCCGACAATCCGAAGAGATACAACATGTTCTGAACAACATTCGTGAAATTCCCAGGTCGTAAGGCCAAATCCGAGACGATCACCCGGCGTGTCGCACATCACATTCGGGGTGTGTCGCGCTACAACCACAGGTCTATCAGAGGCCACCGACATCTATGCGCCGGCTGAGCACCACCCGTACGCCAACCAGGAGCACGGCTGCCGCTTCCGCGAGGACAGCAAGGAGCGCATACGGTACCGGCTCAAGCCCCTGCTCGACGAATCCGAAGAGGCCGGTGGTGCGGGAGAGCCCGAACGCCACGAGGGCACCCGCCGACAACACGCCCGACACCCACCCGAACCATTGCGGCGCTCCGACTGCGATCAGCAGACCGAGGGCACCGAAGACCGACGCCTGAATCAGGAAAGCCGTACCGATCACCGGGATGTGCCGGTATCCGTGGACATAGAGATCGGCATGCAGAAGGCCACTGGCCACCATGGCCGCCGCCAGCAGCAGCCGGCCCATCAGACGCCCCATCACCGGATACCTCCGTGCTCGTCGGACGGGGCGCACCGTCAAGCGCCCTCACCAACAGATACGACGACGGGTTACACCCCTCAGGCCGGCCGGCTCGGCGGCGCCGGCGCGAACACCTCGATCACGCCACCCACCTCGCGAACCTCGAACTTGGGCAGGGGTTTTGGCGCTATCGGCAGTTGATGGGTCAGCACGTGGCCGTCGGTCGCGAACGAGGTCGAATGGCACGGGCAGCGCAGCCGGTCATCCGGCGCGTCGAACCAGAGCCGGCAACCCTGATGGGTGCAGACACCAGAAATGCCCTGCACGTTCCCGTCGACCCGGCGCACGAAGCCCACGACCGTGCCCAGATCGAACGGATGCACTTTCCCCTCGGCTACATCGGCGCTGTCAGCGACCTTCTGCCAGCCGCCCGCGGACGGGACCAACTCCTGGCTCGCGGTGTCCTGGTCGGCCGACCCACTGCGGCCCACCAACGCCCGGTCGACGGCGACCGCGGCGACCGCGGCGCCGGCCGCCGCCGATGTCCCGACGATCACCTGACGACGATTGGCGCGCACCCGGCCGGGCGGTGTCGCCTCGGGCGCGTCATCGAACTGCGCGGCGAGCCGCCCTTGCAGACCGGCCAGGAATTCCGGACGCGGTTCGTCGGCGCCGGGTCGCGCGGCCTGCAGGTCGATGGCCGTACGCATCTGCGCGGCATCGAAGTCGTCGGGTCGGAAAGCGGTCGGCTTGCGGCCACGCAACAGATCGTCGAGGTACCGGCGCAACCCCCGCGCGTTCATGGCTGGCCCTTCTCGTTGATCTGTGCCGCCAGCCGTAATGCCCGGTGCTGCAACACCTTTGCGTTGGCGACGCTGACCCCGAGCTCGGCTGCAGACTCCTTGATCGACCTGGTCTGGAGGAATCGCAGCTCCAGTATGCGTCGATAGTTGTCCGGCAAGGCCTCCAACACCGAGGCGACACGCTCCGGGGCGGTACTGATGGACTGTTCGGCTTCCGGGGGCGCCGGGATGTCGACGTCGATCTCGGTGATCTCCCGGCCCATCGTCTCGCGCCAATGCGCGGCCAGCACGGTGCGTGCGGTGCTGCGCAGATACGACCGCACCTCGGCAGCGCTCGCGCTCAGCCGAAGCGGGCGCAGCGCCGCGAGGAATACCTCGGCGGTGAGGTCTTCGGCGTCGGCCTGGTTGCCCACCCGCGCGAAGATGGTGCGGTACACCCATCGGGAATTGTCCTGATAGACCGATTCCCAGTCCGGATAGCGGGCATCCGAGGAGACCACGCGCAGTGGTGGTCGGTGCACAGGGTCACGCTGTGCAGACACATTGGCCCCGTCTCATCGGTGTGGCCCCACCAACTGCGAGGCCACCTCAACAGATAGATAGCCCTCGAGGTTACAAACGCCGAATGGCCAGTTACAACACGCAAATTCGACAGAATCCGGTGATAACTGGCCATTCGGCGCTGGAGTCAGCCGACTTCGGCAGCCAACTTGCCCACCACCTCGCGAACCCCGTCGACCACATCGGCAGTCTCACGCGGGTGCTTTCCGTCGAACGCCGAGGCAGGCAGTGACAACTTGACATCGACCACATCGGCGCCGGCGATACCGAACGACTTGCGCGCCTCGTCGTGCGCCCACACACCGCCGTACTGGCCCACCGCCGTGCCGATCACCGCCAGCGGCTTGCCGACGACAGCCCCGCTGCCATACGGACGAGACAGCCAGTCGATCGCATTCTTCAGCACCGCCGGGATGGTGCCGTTGTACTCGGGGGTTACCGCCAGAACCGCGGCCGCCTCCCCTGCCGCCGCGCGCAGCGCGACCACCACGTCGGCAACCGACTCGTTGTCCAGGTCCTCGTTGTAGAACGGCAACTCACCCAGGCGGTCGAACACCTCGACCGTCACGCCTTCTGGTGCCGCCTCGACCGCGACGTCCGCGAGCTGCCGGTTCAACGACGCTGCCCGCAGGCTGCCTACCAGTGCCAAAACCTTGATGTCCGACATGTCATCCCCTTACCTGTGGTCTTCGGTCGATCCGCTGCGATCGATCCTCGCACGAGACAACCGGACTATGGTCCGATTCATTCCGCCTGAGCTAAAGTTCGCATATGACCGACGTGCGGACCGGACTCCCGGTGGCTGACGCTGCGCCGTCCGAACGCGGCGACGCCGCCCGTAACCGGTTACTACTACTCGATGCCGCCCGCCGACTGATCGACGAGCACGGCCCGGAGGCCGTCACCATGGACGCCGTCGCCGCCGCCGCAGGCGTCGGCAAGGGCACGTTGTTCCGGCGCTTCGGCAGCCGCTCCGGCTTGATGCTGGTGTTGCTCGACGAGGACGAACAAGCCCTGCAGCAGGCCTTCATGTTCGGCCCTCCGCCGCTGGGGCCCGGGGCGCCGCCACTGGACCGACTGATCGCGTACGGCCGGCGCCGTCTGCAATTCGTCTGGCACCACCGGGCCTTGCTCTCCGACGCGGCCCGCGATCCGCAGAACCGGTACAACGCCGTCTCAGCGGTACAGCACACCCACGTCCGGATGCTGCTCGCGACCGCCCACACCACCGGCGATCTCGATGCGCAGACCGTCGCACTGCTGGCGCTACTGGACCCCGACTACGTCACCCACCTGCACGACGACCTCGGCCGCAGCCTGCACGCCCAAGGCGAAGCGTGGGAAAGCCTGGCACGCAAGCTCTGCGGGCACTGAGATCTCATGGACTGGGTGCTGCACGTCGACCTGGACCAGTTCCTCGCCTCGGTCGAACTGCGCCGCCATCCCGAACTCGTCGGCCTGCCCGTGATCGTCGGCGGCAACGGCGATCCCACCGAGCCACGCAAAGTGGTCACCTGCGCGTCCTATGAAGCGCGGGAATTCGGTGTCCACGCCGGCATGCCGCTGCGCACCGCGGCCCGGAAATGCCCGCACGCAACGTTTCTGCCCTCGGACGCCCCCGCCTACGACGAAGCCTCCGAACAGGTGATGGGACTGCTGCGCGACCTCGGCCACCCGGTCGAGGTATGGGGCTGGGACGAGGCGTATATCGGTGCCGCCGTGGATGATCCATTCGCACTCGCCGAAAAGATCCGTGCGGTCATCGAAGCGGAGACCGGGCTGTCCTGCAGCGTCGGCATCAGCGACAACAAGCAACGGGCCAAGGTCGCGACGGGATTCGGTAAGCCCGCAGGTATTTTCGCGCTCACTGCCGACAACTGGATGACCGTGATGGGCGATCGACCCGTCGACGCCCTATGGGGTGTCGGACCCAAGACCCTCAAAAAGCTTGCCGGACTTGATATCACCACCGTCGCCGACCTGGCGCGCACCGACGCCACCGTACTGACCAAGGCGTTCGGCCCGACGACCGGATTGTGGATCCTGTTGCTGGCCAAAGGCGGTGGTGACGAGACAGTCAGCGCCGAGCCGTGGATCCCACGCTCGCGCAGCCACGTCATCACGTTTGCCCAAGACCTCACCGACATCGCGGACATGGATGCCGCGGTGACCGATCTGGCCCGAAGCACGCTGGCCGAGGTCATCGATCAAGGGCGGGTGGTCACGCGGGTCGCCGTCACCGTCCGCACCAAGACATTCTTCACCCGGACCAAGATTCGCAAATTGCCCACCGCGAGCACAGATCCCGAAGTCATCGTCGCCAACTCATTGAATCTGCTGCACGAGTTCGAGCTCGACCGACCGATCCGGCTGCTCGGTGTACGCCTCGAACTGGAGATGCCTGCGTGCTGAACACCATTGCGATCCGCGGCTACCGCTCGCTGCGAGAGGTTGTCCTGCCGCTGTCGAAGCTGACGGTGGTGACCGGCGCCAACGGCACCGGTAAGTCGTCGGTGTACCGGGCGCTGCGCCTGCTGGCCGACTGCGGTGGCGGCGAGGTGATCGGATCACTGGCTCGCGAAGGCGGCCTGCAGTCGGTGCTGTGGGCAGGGCCGGAGAACACCTCGGGCGCGCGGCGCACCGGGACCACCCAGGGCACCGCACACACCCGGCCGGTATCACTCGAACTCGGTTTCTCGACAACTGATTTCGGCTACTTCATCGATCTCGGCCTGCCGCAGGACGCGGGACCGAACTCGATGTTCAGCCTCGATCCCGAGATCAAACGCGAAGTGGTCTTCGCCGGCCCCGCCCCGCGCCCCAGCAGCACTCTGGTGCGTCGCACCCGCAGCTATGCGGAGGTCATCGGCGATTCCGGGCCGGAGCAGCTCACCCGCGCCCTACCGACGTACCGCAGTGTGCTCGCCGAGTACGCAAACCCCCTGGCCCTCCCAGAACTGGCCGCGGTCCGAGACCGGTTGCGGGACTGGCGGTTCTACGACGGCTTCCGCGTCGACCGGCACGCACCGGCGCGTCGACCCCAAGTCGGTACCCGCAGCCCGGTGCTCAGTGACGACGGCGCCGACCTGGCTGCGGCGATACAGACCATCCTCGAGGCCGGACACGACGATCTGCCGTGTGCGGTGGCCGAAGCCTTCGACGACGCCGAGGTGTCGGTGGCCGCCCGCGACGGACTGTTCGAACTCCAACTGCAACAACGCGGCATGCTGCGACCGCTTCGCGCAGCCGAATTATCCGATGGCACACTGCGTTTCCTGTTGTGGGGTGCGGCGCTGCTGACGCCTGAGCCGCCCACGTTGATGGTGCTCAACGAGCCGGAGACCTCACTGCATCCCGAACTCGTCGGCCCACTGGCGGACATGATCGCCGTGGCGGCCCGGCAGACACAGGTCGTGGTGGTCACCCACTCGGACCGGCTACGTGAACGCCTACGGAGCGCAAGCGAACTCGAATTGGTCAAACAATGGGGCGAGACGCTGGTGGACGGCCAGAACCTGGTCAGCACTCCCCCGTGGGATTGGGGAAAACGTTGAACCTCAGCGCTTTTGAGGCCGAAGCGCCCGTGTGAACAAGACATTCACCTGACGCATCGCAACGCTGTACGGCCACCACGCCAGCCGCTTGAACAGATACAGCGCCCGGATGTCCTGCGAGGTGTAGATCATGAACCGGTTCTTGGCCACCCCGGCGAGCAGCATGTCGGCAGCGCGCTCCGGAGACACCGCATGCCCGGCAAACCTGCCGACCCAACGCTGCACCTGCGGATCCTCCCGATCGACACCGGCGATCTGAACTGTCTGCACCAGAGGCGTTTTCACCGCACCCGGTACCACCACCGATACCCCGATGCGGTGCCGCGCCAGGTCGAATCGCAGCACTTCGCTGACCCCGCGCAGGCCGTACTTGCTGGCGCTGTAGGCGGCATGCCAGGGCAGCGCGACGATGCCCGCCGCCGACGAAACGTTGGCCAACCGGCCGCCGCGACCGGCAGCCACCATCGGCGGCACGAACGTCTCGATCACGTGGATGGGCCCCATCAAGTTGACGTCGACCATCGAGCGCCAATGCTGGTGAGTCAGCGTGCTGACGGTTCCCCACGCCGAGATCCCGGCGATGTTGAGCACCACGTCCATCGCGGGATGACGGTCGTGGATGTCCGCGGCGAATGCGGCGACCGCGTCGTAGTCCGAAATGTCCAGGGCCCGATACTCGGCCACCACAGCGCCCGATGCAGCTGCCTGCGCGGCCACCGTTTCCAACCCGGCCGCATCGCGGTCCGTCAGATACAGCACCGCACCCTGCTGTGCGAGCTTGAGTGCCGTCGCCCGGCCGATGCCACTGGCTGCCCCGGTGACCAAGCACCGCTTGCCCGCGTAGCCGCTCCATCGCGTCATGCCCGAACCCTACACAGGCAGGCTGCCGCCACCCCATAACGCACTGAGCCACATGCTCTCGACGATCTCGACGGCCCGCTTCACGTCGCCATCGCGTCCGATGAATGCGGTGTCCTGGGACAGGGTCATCGCTGTGGTCGCGGTGAGGGTGCGCACCAACGCCGGCAGATCGCCAGAGATCGGCCGCGCACCGGCGTCTTGTTCGACGAGGCCGACGATCTTGGCGATCACCGCGTCCTCGAAATCGTTCATCAGGTCCCGGATCTCGGCGTCGGTCTTCTGCGCGATGGTGCAGGCCGCCATGATCGGGTCATTGGTCGCGAACACGACAGCCGCACTGCCGACCATCCGCTTCGCGAAATCCGCCGGGGACTCGTCGGGTTCACGGGGCGCGAAGTTGTGGGTGAGGGCGTCGAGTTCCTCCATGGCTTCGGACACGATCCGCGCCAAGACCGAGTACTTCGAGTCGAAGTAGAAGTAGAAGCCCGACCTGGCCACACCGGCACGCGCACTGATGGTGCTGACCGACAGTTCGGCGAACGGCCGCTCTTCCAGCAACTCACGCACCGCCGTGATGATGGCATCACGTTGCCGGTCACCGCGGCTGCGGTTCTTGTCGACCGGTTCTGGTTCGGCGCTCATGGACGTCAACGATGTCATCGCCGCCACACCCAGACAAAACTTGACATGCGTCAAGTGTGCCAGTCAGGATGTCGTCATGTGGTGACATTCGCCACAACACCGTTTGCAGGAGTGGTACATGGCAACCATCAGCACCCCGAACTACCTCCTCGATCAGGCCGCCCGGCGACTGAAGCCCACGCCGGTGAACCTGCCCGGCATGGGGATCGTCGAAAAGCGGCTTCGGGCCAAGAAGTGGGATGAGTTCGTCCTGGCAGAACCGCCGGCCGGCAGTGGCCTCAAGCCGATCATGGGTGACTCGGGCCTGCCGATCATCGGCCACCTGATCGAGACCTTCCGCAGCGGCCCGGACTTCGTGCTGGAGCAGTACCGCAAGCACGGCCCCCTCTATTACGCGCAATCACCGGCCCTGTCCGCCGTAGCGGCGATGGGTCCCGACGCGACCCAGGCCGTGTTCTCCAACCGCAACAAGGACTTCTCGCAGCGCGCCTGGGATCCGGTGATCGGCCCCTTCTTCGAAGGCGGCCTGATGCTGCTCGATTTTGACGAGCACATGTTCCACCGGCGCATCATGCAGGAGGCATTCACCCGGTCCCGGCTGACCGGCTACGTCTCGCACATCGATTCGGTGTCCTCCAAGGTGCTGGCCAACGACTGGGTCGCCAACGACTCACGCTTCCTGTTCCACCCGTCGGTCAAGGAACTGACGCTCGACATCGCCGCAGAAGTCTTCATGGGCATTCCCGCGGGCACCGACCACAAACTGGTCACCACCATCAACGAGGCCTTCAACACCACCACTCGCGCCGGCAACGCGATCATCCGCACCTCGGTGCCGCCGCTCACCTGGTGGCGCGGTATTCAGGCCCGCAAGACGCTGGAGGAGTACTTCTCCCGTTCGATCGGCGAGAAGCGACGCAGCGAGAGCACCGACATGTTCAGCGTGTTGTGTCACGCCCAGGACGAGGACGGCGGCAGCTTCACCGACGACCAGATCGTCAGCCACATGATCTTCCTGATGATGGCGGCCCACGATACGTCGACCTCCACCCTGACCACGATGGCCTACCACCTGGCTGCCAACCCGGAATGGCAGGAACGGCTGCGTGAGGATTCCGCGCGCATCGGCGACGGGCCGCTGGACATCGAGTCGTTGGAGAAGCTCGAAGCCTACGACCTGGTCATCAACGAGTCGCTGCGGATGCAGACCCCGTTGCCGTTCAACTTCCGGCGGGCCATCCGCGACACCGAGCTGCTCGGCTACTTCATCCCGGCCGGCACCGACGTGATCACCTGGCCGTCGATCAACCACCGGCTGCCCGAGCTGTGGACCGATCCGGAGAAGTTCGACCCGGACCGCTTCGCCGAGCCGCGCAACGAGCACAAGTCACACCGCTACGCGTTCGCCCCGTTCGGCGGCGGCGCCCACAAGTGCATCGGCATGGTGTTCGGCCAGCTGGAGATCAAGACCGTCATGCACCGGCTGCTGCGACGCTACCGGCTGGAACTCCCGCACAAGGGCTACAAGCCGCGCTACGACTACGGCGGCATGCCCGTGCCGATCGACGGTATGCCGATCACGTTGCGCCCGTTGCACTGATCCACGCCCGACGGCCGGTCAGGCCGCCAACCGATTCGCACACGCAATGACCGCCCGCAACGCCGACTGCGCCGGGTCTCGTGCCCACCCCATCGCCCAGGTGTCACGCGCCCCGTCACTGCCGTGGATGAACGTCGCCGTCGCGCCACCGACAGCGGGCAACTGGTGAAACTTCAGGGCCTCGACGGCGACACCGCGCTCGTGCAGCATCTCGGTCAATGCCGCGATGGGTCCGGTGGCCGTGGTGGTCGACGTCGCGATGCGGTTACCCACCGCGATGGTCGCCCGGTAGTCACCGATACCGGTGACCGTCTTGCCCTGAGTTTCCCAGTGCCCCAAGCGAACCGGGCCGCTCTGATGGCCGTAACGGTCGATGAAGGTGTCGTGACTCATGACCTCGGCGTCCTCACGCAGATCATGCGGCAGCGGACGGTCGAACAGGTCCGCGAAGCGCGAGGTGGAGGTCAAAGGTGTTGCGATCATGTGCCGGTCTTCTCTACTCGAAAGGAGCGACCGACAGGTAGTAGCGTCCGACCCACAGCGGGGGGTCGGTCTGGATCAGACCCCGCTGTGGGTGCTGGCTACTACGAGAATGTGATGCACGGTCGCCGAGGTTAGTCCCCGGCCGCCGGATCGGTCAAGCGAGATTTCACGGCCCTGTTCAGCAGCGGCAGGAATGGCCGGTGACTCGGCCGGCCGTCGCGGTGCAGCGGCATGCTGTCCCGCGCGGCGTCATACCAGTCCGCCCGCGTGACACCCGAGAGATCCAATTCGCGGCCACAGCGCACGGCCAGCGCATGCAACATCACCATTCCGGTGCGCCCGTTACCCTCGCGGAACGGGTGAATCTGGTTGTAACGACAATAGATTCGACTCAGCTCCCAGGCCAGCCGCGGATTGTCATACGCCCGGCCGACGTCCGCCAAACCTGCTGCCGCGGCCACCATCTCGGCCATCGCATCGGCCACGTCGGACTGCCACAGGAATGCGGAGTCACCGCGGCGGATGTCGACGGTCCGGTACTCGCCCGCCCATCCGAAGACATCCCCGAACAGTTCGCGATGGATCTCGCGGGGATCGAACTGGTAGACGATCTCCCGGTGCCACAACACCATCCGGCCGGCACAGGCAAGGTATTCGAGCTCCGCCAGCGCCGAGCCGTCAGCAACGCCGAAGTTGTTGCGCAACACCGTCGTTCCCGGTATCAGATACGGCACCGAGCGACGCAGCAGTCGGCGCCGAACCGGCGCGGACGGGTATTTTTCACGCCAGCGCGCCAGGTAGTCGCCGAAGCGGAGCTCCCCCGCCGCCAACGCCCCCAGGTCGACGACGTGCGCCGGTTCGGGTCGCCACCCTTCGATCCGCTGGGCGGCCAGTGTCTGTTCGACGGCGCGGTGGACGGCGCGCGCCGAGGCAATGTCGTTCTGCGTCAACGGAACGCCGACGTCGACGCCAGGTAGGTCAGTTTGCGGCTGATACCGGACACTTCCCGGGCGACGCTGCGCAGCGAGGCCCGGTCCTGTGGGGACAGTTGCGACAGCGCAATCACATCGCCGTCTCTGCTCGGCTCCCAGCGGAACCGCAGCAGCCAGGCGAAGCAATCCTTGAGACTCGAAACATCATCGGCCTCAAGCACATTGGCGGCAGCGGCGGCATCCAGCCGGGCCGGCGTCGAGGTCACCGTCGCCCCCGCCGACAGCGCCGCCCACCGCGCGATCTTCACCACCGGGTCGACCGCGGCCGCTTTGAGATCGACGGTGTCGGACTGCATGGCGAGCATCTTCAACCGTGACGGGACCGCTGCGCGCAGCGACGTCGCGTCCTGCAACATGTACTGGCGCGCCGGGTAATTGGCTCGTGCCGCCTGCACCACCTGTACGCGCAGGACATCCTCTGCCAGTGGTCCGAACACCCCGGCGGCATCTGCCAGAACTCCGGTCATCACCACGCCGCGGTCGACCCGGGGATCGGCAGCCCAGCCGGCAATCCCCTCGGCCCACTGCTCCTTGGTTCGGCAGAATCGCCGGCGACTGGCCAACACGCCATTGGCGTCCACCCGCACCCCGCACCGTTCGAGCAGTGCGTGCACGTCGGCGGCCAGGCCCAGCGCTTCCTCGGCCGGGTCCTCGTTGACGACGATCAGGGTCTCGACGTCCGACCCGGGCACCGCCTCTCCGCGCGCGACGCTGCCCGAGACGAACCATGACCACTCGCGGTCCGCGGAAACCACCCGCGCCGCGGACGCGACGCACCCACGCAGGACCGCGGACCACACCGCCGCCAACTCATCGCCGGGAGTCCCGGCCCGTCCCGCCGCCCTGACCGCCTGTCGCGCCTGCTCGAAACCGTTTCGAAGGGCCGCCTCGTCACGCACGCCATCGATATTGGCCAGCGCCGTTGCCGGACCGTCGGGGTTCGGGGAGTCCATGCCCATGATCTTTACCTCCCGCCGATGACGTCACACAGTTGTCACAAACAAGCAATGTCCCCAACAAGAACTACCGGTATTTCTATCGTATGACAGTTATTCCTGCTCCAGTACCGGAGGAACGCATGAGCAACGACCCGGTGTCCTCTCGGGAGGACGCGGCCACTCTGGAAGAACTCGGCTATACCCAGGAGCTGCACCGCGGCATCGGGTCGTACGCAGCCTTCGCGTCCGGCTTCTCCTTCGTGTCGATCCTGACCACGGTGTTCGCATTCTTCCCCCTCGGCTTCGCCCTCGGAGGCCCGGCGTTCGCCTGGACCTGGCCCATCGTGTTCCTGTGCCAGTTCTGCGTCTGCCTGGTGTTCGCCGAACTGTCCGGCAAGTTCCCGGTGGCCGGCGCCATCTATCAATGGTCGCGACGCCTCGCCGGAGAGACTGTCGGCTGGTTCGCGGGCTGGTTCATGCTGATCGGCTACATCGTGTCGGTTGCTGCCCTGGCAATCGCCATGCAGACGGTGCTGCCGCCCATCTGGAGCGGGTTCCAGCTGATCGGAACGGACAGTGACCCGATGTCGGTCGACGGCGCCACCAACGGCATCCTCCTCGGGTCGATCACCATTGCGCTGTGCACCATCATCAGCTCGGCCGGCGTTCGGCTCATGGGCCGCATCACCGTGACGGGCGTGACGCTGGAGATCATCGGCGTGGTGCTGATCGTCGGCGCGATGTTCTGGCACTCACAGCGCGGCCCGGCCGCGGCGATCGCCAACGACGGCAGCCATGGCCATGGGCTCGGATATGTCGGTGCGTTCCTGGCGTCCATGCTGATGGCGGCCTACGTGATGTACGGATTCGACAGTGCCGCAGAGCTTTCCGAAGAGACCCGGGACCCACGGCGCACCGCGCCCAAAGCCATCGTCAACTCACTGCTGGTGTCCTTCGTCGGTGGTGGGCTGATGATTCTGGCCGCGTTGATGGCCGCCCCCTCGCTGGGCAACGACCTGGCGACCGGTGGCATCGCGTGGGTCATCGAGAGCCAGCTGAGCACGCCGTTGGGTAAGGCCCTGCTGGGACTGGTTGCCGTAGCGATGTTCTCGGCCACCCTGGCCATCCAGGCTTCCGCCTCGCGGGTGATGTTCTCGATGGCCCGCGACAACCGTCTGCCCTTCGGCAAGACGCTGGCCAAGGTGAACAAGCGCACCGGTACCCCGATCGCCACCGGTGTCGCGGTCAGTGTCCTTGCCATCGCGGTACTGCTGCTGAACATCGGCCAGGCGAGTGTGTTCGCCGCAATCGCTTCGGTGTCCGTGGTGATCGTCTACATCGCCTACCTCATGGTGACCCTGCCTGCGTTGATCCACCGACTGCGTGGCACCAAGCTCTCGCACGGTGCCCCCGTGATGGACCTGGGCCGCTGGGGTATCCCGGTGAACGTGGTCGCCGTGGTCATGGGCGGGCTGCTGGTGGTCAACATCGGCTGGCCGCGCGCAGAGGTCTACAACCCCGCAGGCGGTTCGTTGTTCCTGCAGTACTTCGCCGTCATCTTCATCGCGGCGATCACGGTCATCGGATTCCTCGCGCACCGAGTGGTCCGCAACCGCGATGGTGCCCCCGAACCCGTCGACGCGCTGGTCAGTCCCCGCCGCAAATAGCGATGTGTGCACGATTTTCCGCGCCGAGCGCGGGAAATCGTGCACACATCACGGGGTTGGATAGGGTTTGCCGCGATGAGTTGGCAGCACGCGGTACTTCTGGTCGTCGCCGGCATCGCGGGCGGCCTCACCGGGAGTATCGCGGGCCTGGCGTCCGTCGCGACCTACCCGGCGCTGCTCTTGGCCGGATTACCACCCGTCGCGGCCAACGTCACCAACACCGTTGCTCTGACGTTCAACACCATCGGTTCGGTCTGGGGCTCGCTACCCGAACTCGACGGCATGGGACCGTGGCTGCGACGGGTCCTGCCGATGGCCATCCTCGGCGGCGCGGCCGGTGCCGCGTTACTGCTGTCCCTGCCCGCTGAGGGCTTCGAACAGGTGGTGCCGGTGCTGCTCGGCCTGTCCGCCGTCACCATTGCCATCCCGCAACGACGTGGTTCCGACGATGAGCCCGGCCGCCGGCGGTCCGCGCTGATCGCCTTCGCGATCTTCGCAATCTGTTTGTACGGAGGGTATTTCGGCGCCGCGGCAGGCGTGATGCTGCTCGCACTGTTCCTCCACGGCGGCAGTGCATCGCTCGCGCACGCCAACGCCGCCAAGAACGTGGTCCTCGGTGCAGCCAATGGTGTTGCCGCAATCGGATTCATCGCCCTGGCCCCGGTCAACTGGACGGCAGTTGTGCCCATGGGCGCGGGCTGTCTGATCGGCGCCCGCCTCGGGCCGGTGATCGTTCGATATGCGCCGGCAGCGCCGCTACGGATGGCGATCTCACTGGCCGGCCTGGCCCTGGCCGTCAAGCTCGGCTGGGATGCCTACCGATAGGCGAACGGATTGTCGCCCTTGGTAACTCGTACTCCCAGATGAATCAACTCGGTCGCCGAAGCGTGCAGTTTCTCGCCCGCTTCCCGCTCCGCGAGCCCCGCCAAGAACCGCGACCAGGTGCCCTCGATGACGATGCCCAATTTGAAGCACGCCATCGCGATGTACCAGTCGAGATACTCGGTACGCCTGCCACCGGCCGCCACGTACGCGGCCAGCAACTCGTCGCGGCCGGCCAGTCCCCCGGCCTCGGCAAGTGCGGCGCCCACGATGATCGCGTTGGGTGCCGTCGGCCAGCACACCATCATCCAGCCGAGGTCGAGCAGCGGATCACCGACGGTGCACATCTCCCAGTCGACGAAGGCCGCCAGTTCTGGACGCTCATGCCGCAACATGACGTTGTTGAGGTGGCAGTCGCCATGCATGATGCCCGGTTCGCCGTCAGGCGGTTGATTGTCGGTGAGCCACGTCGCCAACTCCGGTACACCGTCCAGCGACGCCGAATCATAGTGTTCGTGCGCATAACTCTGCAGAAGTCCGGCGAACTGCGGAACTTGGCGCGCCACAAAGGATCCCGGCTTGCGGATGGCAGCCAGCGGGCTACCTTCCCAGGCCACGTTGCCGAGTCCGGCCAGACTTGCAGCGTATGACGGCCCAACGTCGTGACGTAGTTCTGCAGAGGCCGCGTACGCCGGTGAAAGTCCCTCGCCGGGATTGAAACCGTCGACCTCGTCCATCAGATAGAAGACGACGCCCAGGACGCTCACGTCCTCACACCCGGCGATGAAACCGGGATGCGGCACCGCCGTTCCGGCCAGTGTCCGCAGCACCGCGATCTCGCGCTGCATGGTCTTGTCGCTGGTCGGCCGAGGATGCAGCGGCGGACGGCGGAGCACCACCGGACGGCCGTCGATGTGCAGCCGCAACACGATGTTCTGGGTACCGCCGGTCAGCGGCTCGACATCGGTGAGCTGCGAACCCAGCCCCTGCGAACGGATCCAGTGCTGCAGAGCATCACGGTCACGGTCACTCAGGACAGGCTGCACAGTGCGCACCCTAAGTGATTTGTGCACGAAAATCCGCGATGCTCACGGATTTTCGTGCACAAATCACCGACTACTTGGGGGCGAAACGCTGGCCCGCGTCCAGTCGCAGGCACTGACCGTTGAGCATCGGGTTGTCGACGATCGCGGTGACCAGCTTGGCGTACTCCTCGGGCTTGCCGAGTCGCTTCGGGAACGCGGCATCTTTGGTCAGCACCGTGGCGAACTCGTCCGGGATGCCCTTGGTCAGGCCGGTGGCGAACAGGCTCGGCGCGATGGCCAGCACGCGAATGCCCAGGCTGCCCAGATCGCGGGCCATCGTCAGGCACATCCCGGCGATACCGGCCTTGGACGCGGTGTAGGCGATCTGGCCGATCTGACCCTCGAACGCAGCGATCGAGGCGGTGTTGATGATGACGCCGCGCTCTTCGGCTTCGTCGTCGACGGTCTCCTGCTTGCTCATCTGCCAGGCGGCCAGGCGGCTGATGTTGAACGACGCGACCAGGTTCAGGTCGATGGTCTTCTGGAAGGACTCCAGGCTGTGCGGGCCGTCTTTCTTGATGGTGCGCTCGCCGATGCCGCCACCCGCGGTGGTCACGATGATGTGCAGCGCACCCAGCTCTGCGATCGCCGCGTCCAGCGCGGTCTCGGTGCCGGCGAAGTCGGTGACGTCGACCTCGTGGAAGCTGGCGCCGATCTCGGCCGCGACGGCCTTGCCGTCCGACTGTGCCCGGTCCAGGATCGCCACGCTGGCGCCGCCCTTGACCAATGCCTCCGCGGTTGCCCGCCCGAAGCCTGAAGCTCCACCGACGACGATGGCCTTCTTGCCCGAGATCTCCATGTGGTTGCCTTTCCAAATTCGGTCAGAAATGTAAACCTAGCTTAGGTAATATCACACTTCCGGTAAGCCTTTCGATTCGGGGCGGCAGTACTGTGACGGTGTGCCGCGCCGACTCGATGGATACCGCGTTCTTGCAGGGCTGACGGCAGCGGCTGTTGCACTCGGCGTGGCCGCGCTGCTGGCCGTCCCGCTCGGGCCCCATGCCGATGTTCGGACCGCAGTCGGATCTGCCGTCATCGACCTCACGCCCGGCCCGGTCAAGGAGTGGGCGATCGGCACCTTCGGGACCAACGACAAACTGTTCCTGACCATCGCCGTGCTCGTCGTGATCGCCGTCATCGCCGCCGTTGCCGCACAGTTCGAAACCGTGGTGGGCACCGCCGCGATCGCTGTCGCCGGAGTCCTGGGCAGTGTCGCGGTGCTCAGCCGCGCCGGCGCGCGCCCGGTCGACGTCATCCCGACGGTCGTCGGTGCGGTCGCGGCGATCGTCGTGTTGCGTTGGCTCACCGCAGAAACCGCCACCGACAGCGGCGACACCGATACGGGACGACGGCGCACCGTCGCGGCCCTCGGATTGCTCACCGTCGGGGCCGCTGCCGGGGTGGCCGGAACGATCTTCAACCGCCTGACATCGTCTGTGGCCGGCGACCGCAATGCGTTCACCCCACCGAACCCGAAGTTCCCGACTGCGCCCGTCCCGCCGGAGGTGCAGCCCGCCGGAATCGAGCTGCCACCGTTCATCACGCCGACCGCCGATTTCTACCGGATCGACACCGCGCTGAGCGTCCCCCAACTCGACAGACAGGCCTGGCAGCTGCGGATCCACGGGATGGTGGATCGTGAGATCACGTACCGGTTCGAGGATCTGACGAAGTTCGAAGCCGTCGACAAGGTCGTCACACTCGCCTGCGTGTCAAACCCCGTGGGCGGCAATCTGATATCGAACGCCGCCTGGACGGGCTACCGGGTCCGCGATCTACTCGCCCCCGCAGGCATCCACTCCGACGCCGACATGGTGCTGTCGAAATCGATCGACGGATTCACCGCAGGCACACCGGTCGAGGCACTCACCGACGACCGCGACTCGCTGCTCGCAGTCGGGATGAACGGTGAACCCCTACCCACCGAGCACGGGTATCCCGCTCGCCTCGTCGTACCCGGACTGTACGGATACGTCTCGGCCACCAAGTGGGTTGTCGACTTGGAAGTCACCAGATTTGATCGCGCACAGGGCTATTGGACGCCGCTGGGGTGGTCGGCGAAAGGCCCGATCAAGACCCAGTCCCGCATCGACGTGCCACACAGCGGCGCCGATGTACCCCGCGGTGCAACAAGATTCGGCGGCGTGGCCTGGGCCCAACATCGCGGGGTGCGGTCTGTCGAGGTCCGAATCGACGACGGGCCGTGGCAGCCCGCAACCTTGGGCGCCGCATATTCGAAAGACACCTGGCGCCTGTGGAGTTTCGACTGGGACGCCGCCACACCCGGCCCCCACATCATCGCGGTCCGCGCCACCGATGGCACCGGTGCGGTGCAGACCGGCGACCGCGCCGACGTCATCCCCGACGGCGCGACCGGTTGGCACACGGTGTCCTTCACCGTCCGCGGCTGATCTGTCGGACCACCGTGGCACGCTGACGGAGTGCTACTCGTCGAGGTCGCCACCGCTTCCGCCGATATCGGCGCACTGTCGTCGCGACGCGCCAAGATCGACCGGATCGCCGCTGCGCTGACTGCCGGCGAGGCCGACGCAGGCGTCGTCGTGGCCTGGCTCTCCGGTGACCTGCAGCAGCGTCAGATCGGCGTCGGCTGGGCCTCACTACGTGACGTCGCACCTCCGGCCGCCGCGCCCACCTTGACGGTCTCCGGGGTGGACGCTGTGTTCAGCGAGATCAAGGAACTGTCCGGCGCGGGTTCGCAGATCAGCCGTACCGCCCTGCTGAACACGCTGTTCGCTGCCGCCACCGAACCCGAACAACACTTTCTGCGGCGACTGCTGGGCGGCGAGCTGCGCCAAGGCGCGCTCGCCGGGGTGATGGCCGACGCGGTGGCCAGTGCTGCCGGTGTCCCACCGGCGGCGGTACGCCGAGCCGCGATGTTGGCCGGTGATCTGCCGACCGTCGCCGCCGCGGCGCTCTCCGGCGGCGAAGCGGCGTTGGCACAATTCGCCCTGAAGGTCGGTCGCCCGGTGAGCCCCATGCTGGCGCAGAGCGCCACCGACGTCACCAACGCCCTGGAAAAACTCGGCAGCACAGCCATTTTCGAGACCAAGCTCGACGGTGCCCGAGTTCAGATCCATCGCGACGGTGACGCGGTTTCCGTGTTCACCCGAACCCTGGACGACGTCACGGCCCGGCTACCCGAGGTCGTCGCCGCAGCGCTGGCACTGCCGGTCACCACACTGATCGCCGATGCCGAGGCCATCGCCCTGCAGCCCGACGGACGACCACACCGGTTCCAGGTCACCGCGTCCCACTTCGGCCGCACCACCGGCCGCACTGAACCACTGTCGGTGTTCTTCTTCGATGTAATGCATTGCGACGGAATCGATCTGCTGGATCTCCCGACATCCGACAGAATCGCGGTGCTGGATCGCATCGTGCCGGCAGCTCAGCGGGTCGATCGTCGCGTCACCTCTGAAACCCAAGCCGCCCAACAGTTTTTGGAGGCAACCCTGGCGGCCGGGCACGAAGGGGTGATGGCGAAGTCACCGAC
>ERZ650309.513-NODE-513-length-19117-cov-7.067569_pt1 | contig 19117 bp, 22 predicted proteins | sample MGYA00376245_ERZ650309 | MGnify/ENA primary metagenome ERZ650309 (study PRJEB26733, sample SAMN07839294) | wastewater metagenome | biome: urban; feature: wastewater treatment plant; material: waste water | place: USA: North Carolina | collected 2016-04-26 ...
TAGACGAGGGCGCGGCCGACCCGCAGGCGGGCCGCGACTTCGGGGACGGTGAGCATCGTCGTCATCGCGGCGTGTGGCCGAGGGTGTGCCGGATGCGAGCGAGCGCGGCGTCGTGCGCCAGCAGCGCGGCGTGGCAGGGGGTGCAGATGCGCTGCACGCTGCCGCCGGGGTGCTGATGCAGGCGCCACTGCCACCAGGGGCGGCAGTGGCCACAGCGGGGGCATGGGCGCGGTTTCATGTGGCGGCGATGCGCTCGATCAGGTCGACGCACCGCATGTCGTATGCGCAGAGCAGCTTCAGATCGGCGCTGTGCTCGGTGCGTTGCCGCGGTGTGAGCGGGTCGAGCGCGACCGCGATCGACAGGTACGCGTCTTGCGCCGGCGCGGAACGCTGAAAAATACCGGTGATGCGGCCGTATCGGCCGGCCAGCCGGCGTTCCCACGAAAAGAGTTCGCTACCGGTTCGGTGCGCCTTCACGATGCGGACGCGATCGCCGACGGCGAGCGGCTGGTCGTGCGTCGGGTCGTACACCTGCGAGTCAGCCACGGCTCACCCCCTGCTCGAACAGCGGCAAGGGCTGCGGTGTGCCGGGCGCCTGCCGTTCGGCGGCCGCGAGCGCGATGTGGAACAACTCGATCGCGTACTGCTGGGCCCGCACCGGATCAAGGACGGCGGGGCCGAACTCGATCAGGCCGTCGGTGCGCTCGACGGGTGCGGTGGACTCCAGGCCGGTGAGGAGGCAGCGGTCGGTGTGCCAGGTGACGCGCAGGCCCAGGCCGTCGAGCCGGGCAGCGAGATCGGCGATGCGGATAGCGTTCATGTGCTTGTTCCTTCAGGTGATGCGGCGTGCCGGCGCGCGGCCGTCGTAGACGGCGGGCGGCAGCGCGTCGGGATGGGTGTCGGCGAAGGCGACGGCGATGCCGGCGAGTACGAGCAGCAGCAGGCCGACGCCGGCGGCACGGATGAGGAGCGGATACGGCAGCGGGGCGGGGGGACGCATTACTGCGGTGCGTCGAGACAGCCGGTCATGCGGCAGACGGCGGCGTCGAGGTGGATGCTCTGCACCGCATCGCGCGGGTGAGTGCCGCACCGGCTGCTCGTGGTGGGATGCAGATCGGCGTAGTCGGCGAGGTCGAGCCAGTCGGGATAGGCGTAGAAGTTTTCGAGGTATGAAGCCAAGGGCACGTCGTACAAAGCAGTTTTCGCGTTCATCGGGCGGCCTCGATGTGTCGTTTCCAGCGGTCGGGCGATCGCTGGCATTCGAAGTGCACGGGTTGTGCAGCTTTGAAAGTGACATTAAGCTAATGCCAATGCACTTTTGAACGCAACAATGTCAGCAAAAAAAACCCGCTGGTTGTTCCAGCGGGTTTGTGGGCGCCGAGGAGCTAGCCGGTGTTGTCCCGGCGGAAGCGGTCGGCGATTGCGATGTCGTCGATGTAGCGCATGACGCGCTCGCGCTGCTCCGGCCGCAGGGTGGGCCAGTGCGCCAGCTCGGGGGGCAGGAGCAATGCTTCGACGGATGTGTGCAGGGCGACGGCGAGCCGCTCCAGGGTGTCGAGCGTGTAGCCGGCATTGCGCTCGACGCGGGTGATGGTGGTCGGGGCCAGTTCCGGGTGACAGCGGGCGGCGAGCTCGCGCTGTGAGTAGCCGAGCGTTTCGCGTAGCCGCCGGACGTTGCAGCCCGGCGCGGTGGTGGCGGCTGGCCCTGCCGTGGGGCCGGTGTGCGGTTTGTTCATTGCAGCATCGTGTACCCGCCTAAACGGGAGCACGACTGCGGCTACCGGTACGTTATCTGCCGACGGGTGTGCCCGTCGTGTACCGTTGAAAGTTGCATTCAGGAGTGTGGTGGGCATGCGAACCAACCTGCAGAGATTGATGGCCGCGCGCGGCCGGGGTGTGGTGAAGGAGCTGGCGGAACAGCTCGGTCGGCATCGGTCGGTGGTGTCCCGTTGGCGGAGAGGCCAGAGTTTTCCGGAACGGCTCGATGCGGCGCGGCTGATCGTGATTTTCGAGGCCGAGGGGCTGGACTTCAACGGTATCTACCAGCAGACACCTGAGCCGCTGCCGGAGGCAGAGGAAGTCGTGCCGGCCGGCGAGTGACGATGATGCGGATCATCACGTGGCCGGAACGAAAAGAAGATTTCTTGCACCTGGCCGGCGCGCTGCGCGAGCTGGTCGGCGGTCGGCGCGATGTGGCGGCGCGCTACTACGAATTCGAGAAGGACGGCCAGCTGATCCGTGGCTGGGGTCCGTGGAAGGGCCGACGCGTCGGGCCGGATTACGAAGCGGCGGAGGGCGAGCGGGTCGGCGAGTTTTTCGACAAAACTACGGGGGAGATGGATTGGCGGGTGCTACAGCCGCTGTCCGTCGAGAATTTGTGCAAGCACCTGCGCGGCAAAGAACGGCTCGGGGTGTACGTGCTCGATGCGAACGCACATGTGTCGTGCCTCGCGGCCGATTTCGATGATCACGCGGGCGAGCTGGACCCGGCCGGTGTGTGGGGGCAGGTGCGGCGGTTCATCGCGACGTGCACGACAGCGGGCTGGATTGTGCATGTTGAGCGGTCGAAGTCGGGCCGGGGCTATCACGTGTGGCTGTTCTTCGATGCGCCGGTGCCGGCGAGCCATGCGCGCGCGATCGGGCGCTGGCTGTTCGAGGAGGCGCAGTGCGTGCGCGAGGGGGAGGCGTTCGATACGTTCGACCGCTTTTTTCCGTCGCAATCGGTGTTACCGCCGGCGGGCCGCGGCTACGGGAATCTGATCGGGCTGCCGCTGTGCGGTCTGGTCGGTTATCGGGACGGGCGCAACGCTTGGGTGGAGCCGGTCGACGGGACGCTGGTCAGCGATCCGGTGCAGTACACGCTCGCCGCGCTGGCGCGGCGCAATCCTGCGGCGCGCGTGGCCGACTTCATGGCCGAGTGGCAGCTGGTGCCGGATCAGGCGGGCGCGCATGCGGGGCCGGCGCGCGATGCGGCGGTGCCGCTCGGGACGACGGACGAGCTGACCGCGGTGATCGAGCGCTGCGCGTTCATGCCGTGGGCGGCGCGCACGGCGGCGACGCTGAGCGAGCCGCTGTGGTACGCGATGATCTCGACAGCTTGCCGCTTCGGCGGCGATGACTGGATCCATTCGGCGAGCAGTGGGCACGCGCAGTATTCGGCGGCTGAGACCGACGCGAAGATTCGCCATGCGCGGGAGGCCTCGGGGCCGATGACGTGCGCGCGCATACAGTCGGACGGGTTCGGCGGCTGTCCGGCGGGGGGCTGTGCGTTGCCGGGCAACCGGAAGACGGCGCGAGCGCCGGCCGGGCTGGCGGTGTGGGCGCGGGTGAATCGCGATCGGTCGGTGCAGGCTGCGGCTGACCGGCCAGCTCGCAGCGCGAAGAAGCCGCGCGCGCCGGCGACGTCGACCGAACAGGAGGATTCACATCCGCCAGCGCCGGCGCCGGTGACACCGGCGCCGGTGACGCAGCACGCGCGGGCGATCGGGCGGACGTTCGAGCCGGGTGACCGGGTGCATCCGGATACCGGGATGCCGTGGCCGCCGGTCGTCGAGGGGTTCGAAATCGCGACCGACGGGGTGTTCATGTTGAACAGCCGCGGGACTGAGAAAATCGCTCATCGGCCCGTCTGGGTCGAGGCACTGACTGAAGGCGAACTGGGGGAAGACGGGCTGCTGCTCGGCTTCGTCGATCGGCGATTCCGCACGCGGCGGATGCCGATTCCGCGACTGCTGCTGCATGAGCAAGGCGGGGCGCTGTCGCGCGAGTTCGCGGGCTACGGCATGAGCTGCGTGCCGGGCAAGGAGAAGTGGCTGTGCCGGTTCCTGGCGGCACAGGAAGATGTGACGACGAAACGAATTCAATCGACGCGCCGGCTCGGCTGGTTTGCGACGGAAGCCGGAGAACGGGTGTTCGTGTTGCCGGCGGCGGTCATCGGGGAAACGCAGTCGGAAATCGTGTATCACTCGGACATCCCGGAGAGCTATTCGCGGACGCTGGGGCCGCACGGCGAACTGTCGGAGTGGATCGAACATGTTGCGAAACCGTGCATGGGCAATCCGCTGCTGATGTTCGGCGCGATGGCCGCGCTCGCGGGCCCGCTGCTCGAACTCGTCGGTGAGCAGTGCGGCGGGTTCCACGTGTACGGCACGACGTCGGGTGGAAAAACGACGGTCGGGCAGGTGGCGGCGAGCGTGTGGGGAAATGGCTCGGACCCGAGCTGGAATGCGGCGCGGTCCAGCATTCGGACGTGGGACAGCACGATCAATGCGATGGAGGGCATCGCAGAGCTGCATTCGCACCAGGTGCTGGTGATGGACGAGATCGGCCGCAGTGAGCTGCCGAACATCGGCACGGCCGTCTACAAGCTGGGCAGCGGCGTCGGGAAGGAGCGCGCGACGCTCAGCGGCGGACTGCGGCCGCCGCGCACCTGGTGCACGATGATTTTGAGCAACGGCGAGATGAGTCTGCAGCAGATCATTCAGCGGCGCAGTCCGGGCGGTGAAGCGCCGAAAGGGGGGCAGCTTGTGCGGATGGTCAGCATCCCGGTGGACGGGGAGCAGGGGCAACGGGTGATCGTTGCCGATGCTCACGGTATCGACCCGAAGGAGTTCGTCGAGCGACTGAAGGGCGCGTGCGGGCGCTACTACGGAACGGCGGGGCCGGTGTTCGCGGCGTACCTAATCGCACAGATGCAGGTGCTCGGCGGCAGCGTGCTTGCCGGGCAGCTCAAGGACGAGTTGAAGCAGATCGAAGAGTGGCTCGCGCGGCAGCTCGTGCAGCAGATGCCCGCCGAGCGGCGCGAGTTGCCGCCGGAAAGCCGACGCATCCTGCGCCGGTTCGCGCTCGTCGCACTCGCCGGCACGCGGGCGAGCGCGCAGATGGGCACGGACGGCGCGCAACTGCTGCCCTGGGCGCTCGCCGCTGCCTGCGATGCAGTGCTGGATGTCGCGCGGCGCTGGATCGGAGAAGTGGGCGAGAAGCCTTCGGAGATGGATCGGGCGATCGCACATCTGCGCGATCAGCTGATCGCGCAGTCTGCGCGGTTCTCCTCAATTAACGTGCGATCGCCGCATCAGAAGGACCTGCTCGGCTACCAGGTGGCCGATTTCTGGCTGGTGACCGATGCGGGGCTGGACGAGATTTGCGGGCCGCACGATCCGCGCGGAATCGTGCTGTGGCTGCGTCGGCACGATCTGCTCTGGCCGCAGGACGAGAAGCGGTACAAGCGGCAGGCGCCGCGCGGTGAGGTGTTCAATAACCGGCGGCCGATGCTGTACTGGATCAGCAAGAACCTGCTCGGTGTGCAGGTCGATCCGCTGCAAGCCGCAGAGGAGGACGCGTATTCGCGGCCGGAGGAGGATGAAGCTGCATGACGCCAGCGACTTCTTTAGTTGAGCCAACAGCCCCCGATCCGGGGGCTGTTGCGTTTCTGAGCGGGTCGTTTGGCGTAGATCGATGCAGGTGAAGCCGCGCGTCAGCGCGGCTGAACTCCGATTCTGATTCCAGCCCAGCAAGCTGATCCAACACCCGGTACCCGCGTCGGATGCGCCATGCGCCGCACCCAACGCAGAAATTGCGTTTCTGCAAGTACCTGTTTTGATTCGTGGGTGCGTTGGACGCGCTGTTGCGATGGCCATTTCAGAGTTTTTACAGATCACGCCTCGATCGTGCCTGTCCGCGTTCCAGCGTGATCAGCCGATGCCGGTTTGTCAGGTCGCGCGTACTAAGTTCGCCCCGCAACCGTGCTGTCCAGCGCAACCAGCGCAACCAAGCCGAGACCAATCGATTCGGCTATCGCCGCCGCCAGCGCTTAACTAATTGATATTAGAGTTCTTTCATTAACATTAACTATATTGGTCGCCTATTTTTCGACACGGATCATGGCCTTCGGATCGGTTGCGATTCGGTTGCGCCGCCGCAGCAGCCCACATTGACCCTTTCAAAGTGACATTGATTCGCGATTCACCTATGCTCGCCCCGCCCGACCGCTCTGAGCAGGTACGGGCGGGTGGGGGCCGGGGCATTCAAGCGAATTCAAGGGGGCGCGGTGGGATACGGGCAGGGCGGGGCGCGACCGGGAGCAGGCCGGCCGAAGGGCGGGGTGTCGGATGCCCGGCGGCTGCTGCTCGCCGGGCTGCAGCGCGCGCTCGCCGAGGCCGCGACCGACGCCGGGCTCGTCGCGGCCTCGGCGTCGGAAGAGGATCGCGCGACGGCCGGCATCGCGGACATCGCGCGCGGGCTGATCGCAGCCGGCCGTGGTGACGAGGTCGTGAAGCTCTACGCGCTGTCCGTCACCAAAACCGGTGCGGGCGATGATGCGCAGGGTGGGAAGTCGCCGTTCCTCGCCGCGCTTGCGCGGCTCCCGGGGATGCTCGCCGAAGCCGGAAACGGCACCGATCCGGCCCAACAGGCGGCACGCCGTACGCCGCTTCTCATCGAATCAGCAGCTTGCGGCGCCGAACCTGCTGACCGTGAATCAGATGGTCCGCTGTTTGACGGTCGGGCCGCGGGCGATCCGGACCCGGCAATGGCCTTCGGTCCGCACCAGGTGCAGGGGCAGCGGGCGAGCGGGGCGGCGGGATCCTCGCTGCTGCCGCAGGGGACGCTCGGCCTTCCGGCCGTCGGCCGCGGGCCGCGGGCCGGCCGGCCGGCTGGCCGGCCCCCCCACCCCCCCGGCGGCCCCGCCCCGGCGTCTGACCCGGAGCACGCCGAAAAACTTGAATTTTCCCCGGCAGGACTGCCACGCCCGGGCACCGAAGCGCCCGTAGGCGCGCCTGCGATGGCAGGCTGCCGCCCCGCCCTTGGCGCCGGGCCAGTTCCGGTACCGGGAGCAGACGCATGAACGGGGCGCCCGCGCCATTGGCGTATCAGGTATCGGAGCGCACGCCGATTGCGCGGGCTCTGAGCGCGGCAGAGCGCGCCGCCTGGTACTGGCAGGGGCGGCCGGTACAGGTCGCGCAGCGCGCGGCGAACGATGCGGGCTATCACAGCGAGTACCTGAGCTGGCTGCTGCTGCGCTGGCGGGTGGACCCGGTGTGCTATGCGCGCGAAGCGCTGCGCGTGAACCTGCATCCGTACCAAGCGCAGATACTGCTCGACCTCGCCGACGCACCGGCCGATCTGTACGTGTTCTACGGACTCGACGCGTCGCAGCCGAAGCGCCAAGTCCTGGTGCCGTCCGGTCATGGGCTGGGTAAGACGCGCGTGCTCGCGATCGCGATCCTGTGGCACCGGGACACGCATCGGTTCTCGAAAACGATCGCGACGGCACCGACGGCCGATCAGCTCACGGGGCAGCTCTGGGGTGAAATCCGCAAGCTGTCGCGGCGCCTCAAACGCGCCTGGCCGGAGATCGCAGAGCAGTGGGACATCCTCGGCAGCTCGATCGTGCACCGGGATCCCGACCTGGCCGACTGGCAAGTGCTCGCACGCACCGCACGGGCCGATCGGCCCGAGGGCATGCAGGGCGCGCACGCGCTCGATGCGGATGATGAGTTCGGCGAGCTGGCCGCGCTGTTCGGCGAGGAGCCGGACGGCGGTCTTGGCGGCGGCATCCTCGTGATCGCCGAAGAAGCGAGCGGCATCGACGACTCGATCCGCGAGGTGCTCGAAGGCGCCTTGTCGGAAGAGGGTGCGCGGCTGCTCGCACCAGGCAACCCCACGCGCCCGGACGGCTGGTTTGCCCGCGACATCGAGCGGCGCGACCGCTACGCCGTGCACCATCTCGATTGCCGGCAGAGCAACCGCGATCAGGTCTACAGCCTGCCGTATCGGGACTTCGCCGGTCGGGTCTACGCGCTGCGCATCCGCGGCTTCGTGCGGCCGGCCTACTGGCACGACATCATCCGCGAGTGCGATGGAGACGAAGACGCCGATCGCGTGCGCGTGCGCGTGCGTGGTCTGACGCCGCGATCGGCGACCGAGCAGGTGATCCGCACGACCTGGGTCGAGGCAGCGCAGGCGCGGCAGCCTGATCCGGGAGCCGCGAGCGAGGCGGCCGTGATCGGCCTCGACTGCGGCCTGACCGGCGACAAGCACGCGAGCGCCGTGCGCCGCAGCTACTGGATCGCCGATGTCGATGAGTGGCTGCCGCGGGATCGGCCCGAGGCGATCACGCTCGATCTGGTCGAGCGCGCGATCGAGCTGCAGCGCGTACATCGCGCGCGGACGATCGTGGTCGACCACAACGGCGTCGGGCGCGGTGCCTACGAACTGTTGTGCCGGCGCTTCCACGACGAGCAACCGGCGCTGGGCGTGCGTGTGATCGGCTTCAACGCCGGCGCCGGGGCGATCGATCCCCGCTATCCGCGCCGGCGTGACGAGATGTGGTTCAAATTTGGCCGGCCGTTCGTGGCCGATCCGCGGTGCGCGCTACCTGCGCAGCCGGGCCTGAAATCGCAACTCTGCGCGCCCGGCTACAGCGAGGGCGGCGACAAGAAAATCCGCGTCGAGTCCAAGCAGGACGTGAAACGCCGTCTCGGCCTGCCGTCTGGGAATGCGGCCGATGCGGTGCTGATGACGCTGATGGTGCGCCCCGGCGCCCCGGCCCCATCACCGGCGCCGGATTCGTACCGGCATCCGCCGGCGTTCGCGCGGCACTTTGCCCGTATTCGTGACCGCGCCAATGCCGGGCGCTTTATTCGCTGAGGTCTACATGAGCCAATTCAATCTGCAGGCGCGCGACCCTGTATCCGGGGCACTGTTCGATCCGTCTGCCGTCGGCGATTGTCACGGCAATCTGGCCGTCGGCGGGGTACGGCAGTTGTGGCGCGACGATTTTCCCGGCACGGCGCTCGATCCGAACAAATGGGTGCTGACGGTCGATCCTGGAATGACGCTGACGGTCGGCACGTCACTGGTGACGGTGACGCCAAATGCGGCGGCGGCCTACGTCGGCGAAACCGTGCTGGTCGGGAAGCGCCGGATGACGGCGCCGGTGCGCGCAGTGCTGGGCCTGAAGACGGCCGCAGCGCGCGTGGTCGGCCAGTACGTGCTGTTCGAGCTGGTTGCGGTGAATTCCGACGGCTCGCTCGACGAAAACAATCGCATCTCGTTCGGCAATCAGGTCAGCACCGCGACGGCGACGAGCTGGACGTACACGACCGTCTCCGACGGCGAGGTGGTGACTGCAAACGTCGCGAGCCTCGCGAGCTTGACTGCGGCCACCGGCGCGCTCGCAGAAATCGTCGTCGACAACGAGGAAATCACGGTTGCGACGGGCCTGCTCGCCTCGGGCAGATCGATCGGCGGCGTGTCACTGCAGACGAATCTGCCCGATCCCCTGCGAGAATATGTGGTGCGCATCCGCATCGGCACCGACGCGACATATGCCGGCGCCGGCGTGGCCGTGGTGCTGTATCACGTGCTCGCGCTCGACTATGCCGAAGTGTCAGCGGAGATCACCGGTGGACGGGGTGTCAGCCCGCCGTCGCAGAGTCTGCCGGTGGCGGCGCAGGGGCTCGTCGCGGCCGGTGCCACAGCCACGGGCGTCAATCCGGTGCTCGCCGGCGTGCTGGCGCGCAGCTCGAATCCCACGGCGCTGAGCAACAATCAGGGCGGCTATCTGTTCGGGGATTTGGCCGGGCGCGGCGTAATGCAGTTGGGCGGCATCCCGCAACTGCAGGACGCGAACCGGCAGGTGCTGACCGCCACTACCGAAACGACATTGATTGCTGCGGCCGCCAGTGTGCGGCATGTTCTGCATACGCTGGTCATGGCCAATCTCAGCGCCGCGAATCCGGTGCAAGTGGATTTGAGAGATACGACGAGCGGCGCTATCCGCATTACGGCCAATGTACCGGCCGGTCAGACCGTTGTGATGCCACTGCCCGACGGTTGGGCGCAGGCAGCCGTCAATACCAACTGGACCGCGCAAGCTACAGGTACAGCGCCGAATGTCGCGGTCTGCGCCAAATCGTTCCGCCTGCCGTACTGAGGAGAAAGCCATGCCCGAATATAACCCGCTGTTCCCCTATACCGTGATCGGTCAGGACCAGAGCAATCCGGATCATTTGATCATCGAAGTCGCCGGCACGCAGTACAGCGTCGGGTGCGCCGAAGTGCTGCAGCACACGGCGTGCGAAGTCGCGATCAATCGCGGACTGATGGACCCGCCGGTCGAGGAGGAGTGATGACTGCGATCGCGCAACTGACCATCCAGTCCCCGAGGGGATCTGCCGAAGTGCAGAACGCGGCATCGATGAAAGGGCTGCCGGTATCCCTGATCGCCGCGATCGTGATGGTCGAGAGCGGAGGGGTCGATACCGCCTGGCGGTTCGAGCCGCCGTATCGGTATTACTGGGATGTGGCCAAGACCCAGCCGTTTCGCGCCCCGTCGGCGGCCGAGCGGGCGGCCGAGCAGGCCCCGGATGACTTTGCGGCGTTGCCCGGCATCAGTTCGCGGCATACCGAGTGGGTCGGGCAGGCGTGCAGCTGGGGGCCGATGCAGGTAATGGGCGCGGTCGCACGCGAGTACTGCTACCTCGGCGCGTTCCCGGCGCTCTGCACATGGGGCGTCGGGCTCGAATACGGGCTGCTGCACCTCACCAAGTTGCGCAACCGCTTTCTGGATCGTCATACCTGGGCCGGCGTGGTAGCGGCCTACAACGCCGGGAGTCCGCGCCGCACCGACGACGGGCAGCACTGGGTCAATCAGGCGTATGTCGATCGCGTGCGGGCGCTCGGCGGATTCGAGGGCCTCGACGCATGAACGACTCGCCGAAACCGGTGCTGGTGCTGTACCACGCGAATTGTCGCGACGGATTCGGGTCTGCACTGGCGGCCTGGTACGAGTTCGGAGACGAGCGTGCCGACTATGTGCCGGTGCAGTACGGCTCTCCGGCGCCGAATGTCGCCGGGCGCGAGGCCGTGTACATCCTCGACTTCAGATATCCGCGTGACGAGTTACTCGACCTGGCCAAGCAGTGCGGGCGCCTGACTGTGATCGACCATCACGCCAGCGCCGAACGGGCTCTGTCTGGTATCGAGGGGGAGGCCGAAAATCTGCACTGCACCTTCGCTATGGGGCACAGCGGCGCGGTGCTGGCCTGGCAGCATTTCCATATCGGCCCGGCTCCGCTGCTGCTGCAGTACGTTCAGGATCGCGATCTGTGGACGCGTGCACTGCCGCTGAGCGAGGAGGTCGCGCTCGGGCTCGGCTGTGTGCCCAGCGAATTCAGCGCCTGGCACAAGATCGTCTGCGATGAGCACGACGGCATTGCCAGCCTCGCGCAGGCTGGCAGCGCGATCCGGACCTACCTCGATGCGCAACTCGCCTCCTTGGCCCGCAATGCGCCGCGGGCGCAACTGTTCGGTCATATTGTTCCGGTGGTGAACGCTCCCGGATTCCTCGCCAGTGACCTCGGCAGTTTGCTCGCGCGCGGGGAGCCGTTTGCCGCCACCTGGTTCGTGGCCGGCGGCAAGGTGGTCGTGAGCCTGCGCAGTGCACCGGACGGGCTCGATGTTTCCGTCCTCGCCGAGATGGCCGGCGGCGGCGGGCACAGGCACGCCGCCGGGTTCTCGGCGCCGTTCGATCGGCACGCGCTGGCTGATCTGGGCGTCGCGGATGTCCAGGCAGAAGGTGTCGACGCATGAACTCCACCCATGTGCGTCAGTGGCTGATCGACCGTGCGCGCGAACGCAGTACCTGGCTCGGCCTGACGGCGCTGGCCGGGCTGTGCGGTGTGCAAATTGCGCCTGAGCAGATGGATGCGATCGCACAGGGCGCCATCGCCATCACGGCGGTGATCGCAGCTGTGACCAAAGATCGCTGAAGCGGGAGGCCGGATGAGCGAGGACAGCAGGCAATTCCCAGCCCGCCGAGCTGATGACCGTCTCGCTGGCGTGGAACTCGATTTGCGCGCCGTGCGTGATCTGCTGCACATGCATTTGCAGCAGGAGCGCGATCAGGCCGTGCAGGTCGCGACACTCTCCGGCACCGTCTCTGCGCTGGCAAAGTCGCTCGATCGAATCGAGCAGCGCGATGCCGAGCAGCAAGCCAGCCTGTTGGCACTGAACGAGGTGCTGAACCAGGCACGCGGCGGTTGGCGTGCGGTGCTCGGCATCGGAATCGTCGTGGGTGGCATCGCCGCCGCGATTGCCTGGCTGATCGATCATTTGTCCCTGTTCGGGGGCGGAGGCGGGAAATGATTGAACCGACCGTCCCCGTGTCCACTTGGCAGCAGCGCATCGCTGCGGCTCGTCGTCGCCGCGAGCGATGGGAACCGCTGTGGGCGCAGTACGCGCGGTTGCACACGAACGCCTATCGCGCCATGCAGGCCGGCCATGAGGATGCGAACGCGCTGCTGCCGTCTGGCGACCAGGTGAAGGTGGGGATCGTGCATCGCAACGTCGAGCAGACGCTCGCGGTGCTCGAAGCGCCCGAGATCGGCGTGCGCGCGACGGCGCAGGACGCGACGCGCGAACTCGGCGCGGTCGATACGCACCGCGAAGCCGTGGTCGAAGCGGCGCTCGTGCGCAGCCTGAACGGATCGGGGCTGCTGCGTGGCACGGAAGAGGCGGACGCGATCAAACGCGACGCGATCATCATCGGGCACGGCATCGCGTACACGTACTGGCGGCGCGTGGAAGAGGAAGTCGAACTCGACCCGGTGCGCATGCTGGTCGAAGCCGTGGACGGTACGTACGAGGATGCGCTCGACGAAGAGACCGGCGAGCCGCTGACCGAGCGCCGCACCGAGGCGCGTGTGGTGTGGGAGGGGGTGCAGGACGAGCACGTGCCGGTGCTCGAATTCCTGTTTGACTCGTCCGCGCGCTCGATCAGGCGCGCGGGCTGGCACGGGCGCGAGCAGATCGTGCCGCTCGCCGAGCTGCTGCGCGACAGCCGCTACGAGGTGCCCGAGTGGGTCGAGCCGAGCAGCTACCGCGTGCGAGATCTGTACGGCGAGGATCCTCAGTCGGAAGAACAGATCGACGACGCCGTGCGCGTCGTGACGGTGTGGGACAAGACGCACGGCCAACTGCTGACCTTCCTCGAAACCGACGCGCTGCCGCCAGAGGAAGCCGCGGTGCGGCGGCTGTCGGAAGCGAAAACGCCGCGCCAGGCGCGGTCGATCGACCGCGGTCGAGCGGGCGGCGCGTGCCTGAATCTCGTGCTGATCGCCGGTGAGCACTGGCCGGTGCGCTTCGGGCATCCGGACGATTCGCCGTTCCACGCGTTCGTGCCGCTGCCGGCGAACGATGTGCCGTTCGGCATTTCGCAGATCGAGCACATCCGCAATCAGGCGACGGAAGTCGATGTGCTGCGCACGCGGGTCGCGAATCTGACGCGGCAGCTCAAACGCATCTTCCTGTACGACAAGAATGCCGGCGTGACGCAGGATCAGATCGACCAGGCGCTGCGGGCCAACGATTTCAGCTTCTTCGGGATCAACCGTGAAGAGGGCGCCGACCTCAACAAGTTGTTCTTCGAGTTTCCGATGCCGGCGATCCGGGCCGAGTTGTTCCAGCAGATCACTCAGGCCGAGGAAGACACGCGCAAGACGACCGGCATCAGCGAAACGCCGTGGGGTGGGGCCGGCACCGCGACGGAGTCCGAGAACATCATGGCGATCGGCAGTGCCCGCGTGAATCGCAAGCGCCGGCTGTATCTCGCGTTCCTCGCCGAAGTCGCACGTGCGCATCAGGCATACCTCGCTGAATTTTCCCCGGACGGGCAGACGGCCCAGGTGATCGGTGACGACGGGTTGCCGCTGTTGCTGCCCTACGGCCGCGAGGCATTGGCGGGAGACTTTCTGATCGAAGTGCAGCCAGGCGGCGGGCAGACGGCCATTTCGCCGGTACGGCAGAAAATGCTGATCGAGGCGGTGAACCTGTTCATGGGCAAGTTCGGGCCGAAATTCGACCTGCGTCTGATGCGGCAAATGCTGACGCTGATGGATTTGCGCGACGTGAACGGGCTGATCCAGGCGGCGCGCGAGGGCGTCGGGTTGATGCCCGGCATGATGCCGCCGGCGCTGCCCGGCGCGCCGTCCGGTCCCAAGGCAGTGCCGAATCTCAACGACTACACCGACGGCCAGGCGATCCGGGCCGCCATCAACGCACCTAACGAGGGGGCTATGACATGAACGACAAAACCGCACTGCTGACTGATTCCGAACTCGACGAGCGGCTGGCCGAGCGGCCGGCGCCGCGCGTGACGAAGGAAGGTATCGAATCCAGAATCGTCCGCGTCCAGTACTTCATTTTGCCGGAGACGACCGTGACGGTCTGTTCTCTGACGCTGGACAACGGTTACTCGATCCGCGGCGAGTCGGCCTGCGTCAATACGGCCAACTTCGACAAGGAAATCGGCGAGCGTTTCGCTTACGACGATGCGTTCCGCCGGTTGTGGCCGCTGTTCGGCTTTCTGCTGGCTGAAGACCAGTTTCGGGCGCAGCAATTGCCATCGGTCGCCACCACGTGGCAGGAGCGTGTCGCGCGCGAGCAGCGTGATCTCGGCGAGAAGCTGGAAAAGCTCAGCGCCTTCCTGCACGGCGATCAGCTCGATGACTTGGATGAGGATGAGATCGATCGCCTCAAACGCCAGTTGGTGCACATGACGGAGTACAGCGCCGTGCTCGGCGAGCGCATCGAGGCGTTCGCACGCCCGTAACGAACCTTTCAAAATTTCAATGATCCGGCTAGGCTGCTGAAATCTGCGCTAGCCAGTGCCGAGAGTGGCAGGAACGAGCTGATGAGCGACGAATTGGACACCAGCAACAGCCCGGCGGCGGCGGCGAGTACACCGGCGGCGCCGGCAGCCGCAGAAACCGCGCGCCCGGCAGGGCTCAGTGCGGCGGAGAGCGCGTTCGAGCGGGCCGAGGCGCGGCGCGCGGCATCCACGAATCCGTCGCCGGCCGCGGAGCAGGCCCCCGTCGAGGGCGGGGCGAGCACTCCGGCGGCCGGGGACAGTGAGGACGGCAAGACGACGGCGACACCGGCGGCAGGCGCGCCCGGGGCGACTCCGCCCCCGGCGGACAGCACCGCGCAGGCCCCGGCGGACTGGCCGGCAGCGCAGCGGGAGCAGTTCGACGCTTTGCCGCCCGCAGGTCGGGCGGTGACGCTCGAGTTCTACAAGCGCATGCAGGGTGCGTTTACGCACGGCATGCAGACGCTCGCGCGTGAGCGCGAACAGCATGCCGAGCTCGTGCAGATGGCCGGACGGTTCCAGCAGGATCCGAAGGGCGTGCTGCAGGCGCTCGCGCAGCAGGCCGGCATGCCGATCTTCTTCACCGAGGCCGAGTCGCGGGGCGAGATTCCCGAGTTCGGCTCGCCGGCGGAGATGGCCGAGTGGGCCGCGCGCCAGGCGGAGGCGAAGCTCGCGGCGAGCCAGAAAGCCGAGCGTGAGCAGCTCGCCCGCGAGCATGCGCAGCGCTCGGCGGGCGAGACGCTCGCGCGCGAGCTGGAGGATGCAGCGAAAGCGCATCCGGACTTCGCCACGCATCGCCCGCGCGTGCTGGAAATCCTGCAGCGCGCGGCGGGGCTGACGGTCGATGAAGCCTACGGGCTCGCGACCCTGCCCGGGCTGCTCGAACTCGCTCGCGCCGGGCGCACCGCACAGACCGAACTCGCCGCGCTGAAGGCCGAGGCCGAGAAAACGCGCAAGGCGGCGACCGCACCGGCGACGCGCAACGCCGGCAGCGGCAGCCCCGCCGTCCCCAAACCGAACCTGTCCCCTGCCGAGGCCGCGTTTGCGCGCGCCGAAACACGGCTGGCTGCTCAGCGCAACGGCGCACGCGCCTGAACCGGAGATCTGAACCATGGCCGTCAGCAGCACCGGAGTACCCCTGTTCGCCGGCGTCGAAGACGTCGACGACATGTTCATCACGACGATGGACGAAATGGACAAGGATGTAACCGATCTGATCGACATCCACGATCCGTTCTGGAAGTACATCAAGACCAAGAGTCTGATCGAATATCGCGACAGCATCGGCAATTACGTGCCGGTGCGACTGCTCGATAAGCCGAACAGCACTGTCAAGGACTTCGCTCATTACGACGACGTGGACAACACGCCGCAGGATGCGCTCTCCGAAGCGAAATTCGCCTACGGCCACATCGTGGGCACGCAGATGTATTCGCGCGAGGAATTGACCAAGAACAGCGGCAAGGAGCAGCTCATCGATCTGGTCGAACTGAAACGCGAGCAGCTCGAAACCAGCATGAGCAATCACTTCTCAACCCGCCTGATGGGAACGCAGGATGCCGACGGCCGCATGTTCACCGGGCTCGGGCGGATCATGGACCCGACCGTCGCTTGCGGTGGCATCGACCCGTCCACTCCGGGATATGGCTACTGGAAGCCGCAGGTGGGCGTGAAGAGCGGCGGCGGCTCGTATGCGCTGGCGACCGAGATGCGTGCCGGCCTGCGCCGGTTGACCCGGCTGTGCACGTATCAGGCGGAAACGCCGAACGTGCTGCTGTGCGGCGAAGACCTGTACGACGCGCAACAGGCCTGGGCGGAAGAAAAGCTGCAACTCCGGCTTGGCGATATCAAGGACAGCGCCGGATGGGGCGATTTCGAGATGTTCGACTTCAACGGTCGCACCATCATGTATTCGCAGGCGATGCCGGCGAAAACCGGCTGGCTGCTCAACATGAACCGGACGAAGGTGCGCATCCACCGCGGCACGAATTTTACGTTCGAGTCCTGGCAGATGCTGCCGAGCAAGGTCGCAAAAAAGCGCGACTGCCTCACGTACGCAGCTGTGTATACGAAGCGGCGCAATGCCAACGGCGTGATCACGTTTACCTGAGCTCCTCCCCGGGTGTTCGGGGCGGCGGTAGGTCGCCCCGTCTTTTTGCGAATTCCGGAGTCCCGTGATGCAGCCGTATCCTGCTACCGATCCAGACAGATTGACTCGCATCGTCAAGGCGATCGGTCGGGAGATGCATGTCGATGTGATCGACGATGCGCACCGGGCCCTGTTCGAGGGGTGGGTGAAATCGGTGCTGCGGGACGCAGAATCCCGCTGCGCGTGGTGGTTCCTGAAAAACGTCGCAAGCGCCACGATTCCGGCCGGTGCTGATCTGCTCGACCTGAGCGGTCATGTGCACAAGCTGGGCGCGGTGTACGCGCCGCAACGGCTGCAGGCGATATCGCTTGAACGCATCGTCGAGCTGCGCCAGCAGGCGGCGACGGCTCTCAATCTTGCACAGCGTTTCGCCGTTCATCCCGGCATCGCTGAGGTGCTTCATCCGGGCCTGCCCGGTTTTCCCGGTCACAAGATCGCGAAGGCCCAGATGCAAGGCGGTTTCGGCGGCATGCTGTCGATCCGCGTGAAGGCTGGTACCGAAGCCGCTAAGGCAACCGCGGCACGGGTCGGATTGTGGCAGCGCGCGACATCGCTGGGCGGGACCGAGAGTCTGATCGAACATCGCGCCAGCGTCGAAGGACCGACGAGTCCGGTGCCCGGTGATCTGTTGCGCCTGTCGGTGGGCCTCGAAGATGCCGGCGATCTCTATGACGACCTCGACCGCGCGCTCAGCGGTGGCAACGCGCTGGGTTAGGCCGCCGGCAGATCGAGCTCGACGCGCAGGCCGCCCAGCGCGCTGTCGCTCAAGTTGAGGCGGCCGCGATAGAGCGTCACGATTTCACGGACGATATCGAGGCCGAGGCCCGAACCGGGCACGCGTTCGTCCAGACGCTGGCCGCGCGCCAGCACGGTTTCGCGTTCGGTTGGCGCAATCCCCGGCCCGTCATCCTCGACCGACACCAGCGCCATGGCGCCATCCGGCCGGACAGCGATGCGCACCTCACCGGCCGACCATTTCGCCGCATTGTCGACGAGATTGCCGAGCAATTCGGCCAGGTGCTCGCGTTGCGGCCGGCCGTGCCGATGTCGTGATGATCATGGGGTCGGAAAACACTTCCAGCATCCGGTATTTCAAGGGCCGGGATAACAAGCCTGATCACTCGGAGACCATCGACGGCCAGCTGGAAGACCGCGGCTACGGTTACGACGGCATCTTCGACGAGTACACCATTCGGCACGGGCTGATCGGTGCGCCCGTGCAGTACGGCCTGCTGGAGAACGCCCGTCGTGCGCGCCTCGGGCTTTCTGTTCAGGACTACCGGCAGGCGATGGGGGAGCTGTTCGCCCCGATGTCGAAAGTCGCTGCCAAGAACCCGTATTCGTCAGCGCCGGTGGAGCGCACCGTCGACGAGTTGGTCACCGTCACCGACAAGAACCGCATGATCTGCGATCCGTATCCGCGGTTGATGGTCGCGCGCGATCAGGTGAACATGGGTGCGGCGGCGTTGCTGATGTCAGTGGAGTCGGCACGCAAACTTGGTGTGCCGGAAGCCAAGTGGGTCTACCTGCGCGGGCACGCGGATATGAAAGAGCAGAAACTTCTCGGTCGTCCTGATATCGGCGCCAGTCCGGCATCGGTCACGGCCGTGCGGGAAGCCTTGCGGGTGGCTGGAATTGGGATCGATGACGTCTCGGCATTCGATCTGTACAGCTGCTTCCCGTTCCCGGTGTTCAATATCTGCGACGGTGTTGGCCTCGCGACTGGCGATCCGCGTGGCCTGACGCTCACCGGCGGCCTGCCGTACTTCGGCGGCCCCGGCAACAACTACGTGATGCATGCGCTGTGCGCGCTGGTCGCGCGCCTGCGGGCCGAACCCGGCACGCTCGGGCTGGTCGGCGCCAACGGCGGCCTGCTGTCCAGCCACGCGGTCGGCGTCTACAGCAGCACGCCGCGCGCCTTCGAGGCCTGCGACAGCCGACCGGCCCAGCGCGCCGTCGACGCGCTGCCGGCCGTGCCGCTCACGCCCCACCCCGAGGGCTGGGGCACGGTCGAGACCTGTACCGTGCTGCACGACCGGTCCGGCCCGCAGACCGTCGTCGTGGTCGGCCGCTGTGCGCGCAGCGGCGGCCGCTTCCTGGCCCACAGCGCGCCCGGCGACGCGGCCACGCTCGCCGCCTTCAGCGACGCCCGCGCGGCCGACGGCCTGCAGCGCCGCATCCTGGCGCGGCGGCACGAGGGGCGCAACCTGTTTGCGTTGAGCGAATCCGCGCTGGCGGCGATCGCGCCGAGCACGTCGAGCGGCTCAGGGCAATGACGGTGGCAACCGCCGGCACGATGCGCTAGCCTGCCCAGATCG
>ERZ650309.514-NODE-514-length-19087-cov-5.251261_pt1 | contig 19087 bp, 20 predicted proteins | sample MGYA00376245_ERZ650309 | MGnify/ENA primary metagenome ERZ650309 (study PRJEB26733, sample SAMN07839294) | wastewater metagenome | biome: urban; feature: wastewater treatment plant; material: waste water | place: USA: North Carolina | collected 2016-04-26 ...
GGGGTGCCCTGGGGCTCTTCGACAGTGCCGTGCGGGCCGACGACGACGGCCGCGGCGGCATGGTCCTGGGTGGAGAAGATGTTGCACGATGCCCAGCGCACCTCGGCACCGAGCGCCGTCAGCGTTTCGATCAGCACCGCGGTCTGCACGGTCATGTGCAGCGATCCGGAGACGCGCGCGCCCTTCAGCGGCTGCACGTCGGCGTATTCACGGCGCAGTGCCATCAGGCCGGGCATCTCGTGCTCGGCCAGGCGGATTTCTTTGCGGCCGAATTCGGCCTCGGACAGATCGGCGACCTTGTAGTCGATTCCGTTACGGACGTCTGCCTTCAATTCAGTCATGCGGATGCCAGCCCCATTCGATCGTGATTTGCCTACGGGTGTACCCGTGTACACCTCAGACACCCTTAGCCTGCGGGCTCGCGGGACAGGCGCACACCGCGCTCTGACAGCTAGGGGGTATCGCTACTACCGTAGCGCTCGGCGAACGGGGTCATCAGCCGGGCCAGATCAGCGGCCACATCATGGTCGGCCTCCGGCGGCATGGACACGTAACTCAGGGCCAGCCGGACGATCGCGCGGGCCAGGACGCCCGAATCCTCGTCGCTGGCGTTCATCCAGCTCTGTTTGAAGGTCAGTTCGAGGTGCTGTGAACACCGGGTGATGATCGGCCCGCTGCCGGTGGTGATGATCTGCAACAGGTCCGGCTTGGCCGCACCGGTGAGGAGCGAGACGACCAGCGGGTCCGACGCCGATTCGGCAAAGAACGCCCGAAACCCTTGCAGGAACGCCTCATATATCTGGCCGACGTTGTGACTGACCGCGTCGGCGACGGCACCGACGAGTCGGTCCGCCAGCCGCATCGCGTAGCCCTCTGCCAGCCCCTGGCGCGAACCGAACTCGTTGTAGATGGTCTGCCGGCTGATTCCGGCACTGCGGGCCACGTCCGACAAGGTGATCGACGACCAGTCCTTGACCAGCAGCAGTTCCCGCATGCCGTCCAGGATCGAGTCGCGGAGCAGGACCCTCGATGCCTCGGCATACGGCACACGCACTGCCGCGGTTCGAGGCGTCGAGGTATCCATACGCGCAACGTTAACGGTCGACTCCCCGCTGCGTCGCCGGCTCAGGACCGTCACGAACGGGCGACTTCCACCATCTCGAAGTCCGACTTGGCAGCGCCGCAGTCCGGGCAGCTCCAGTCCTCCGGGATGTCATCCCAGCGGGTACCCGGGGCGATGCCGTCCTCGGGCCAGCCCTTGGCCTCGTCGTATTCGAATCCGCACTGCACGCATACGTACTGCTTGAAGGGTTCGCTCATTTGGAGATCTCCAGTTCCTCGAAGTCGATCTTCTCGCGCACCGCACAGTCCGGACAACACCAGTCGTCGGGCACCGTGTCCCACGCGGTTCCGGCCGGAAAGCCTTCGCGCGGAGCACCTTTGGCCTCGTCGTAGACGTAGCCGCAGCCGGGACACCGGTAGGCGCTCATCAGGCGGCCTGCCCGGCGCCGTACTTGGCGATCACCTTGTCGCGCACCCGCGGGTGGATGTTGATCCTGCTCAGGTCACCGCCGTAGTGGGCCAGCACGCGATGGTCCATCATCCGGCGCCACAGCGGCGGGAAGTAGGTCAAGCCGATGAGGGTGGCGTAGCCGCTCGGCAGGTTCGGCGCCCCGTCGATGCTGCGCAGGATCTGGTAGCGCCGGGTCGGGTTGGCGTGGTGATCACTGTGCCGCTGCAGGTGGTAGAGGAACAAGTTGGTGACGATGTGGTCTGAGTTCCAGCTGTGCACCGGCGCGCACCGCTCGTAGCGGCCGCTTTCTGTCTTCTGCCGCAGCAGGCCGTAGTGCTCGAGGTAGTTCACCGACTCCAGGAGGCTGAATCCGTAGATGCCCTGGATCAGCACGAACGGGATCAGTGCCGGGCCGAAGACCGCGATCAGCACGCCGAAGAACACCAGCGACATCAGCCAGGCGTTGAGCACGTCGTTGCGCAGGTATGTGCGGGGATCCCAGGGACTGCGGCCGAGCCGGCGAATCCGCTGGGCCTCCAACTCGAGCGACGACTTGAGCGCACCCCACACGGTCCGCGGCAGGAACTCCCAGAAGGTCTCCCCGAAGCGTGACGACGCGGGGTCTTCCGGAGTGGCCACCCGAACGTGGTGACCGCGGTTGTGCTCGATGTAGAAGTGGCCGTAAAAGGTCTGCGCCAGAGTGATTTTGGCCAGCCAGCGCTCCAGGTCTTCGCGCTTGTGCCCCATCTCGTGCGCGGTGTTGATACCGACGCCACCGAGCACGCCGACCGACAGCGCGACACCGAGCTTGCCCCACCAGCTCAGGCCACCGTCGAATCCGAGCCAGCTCAGATCCTTGGCCGTGAACAGGTAGGCGCCCATGATGACGCTGGCGTACTGGAACGGGATGTAGATGTAGGTGCAGTAGCGGTAGTACTTGTCGTTCTCCAGCCGCTCCATCGCCTCGTCGGGCGGGTTCTCACCGTCGGGCCCGAACTTGAGATCGAGGATGGGCAGCAGCACGTAGAGCAGCCCCGGCCCGATCCACAGCGGCAATTGCGCGACAGCGGACCAACCCAGCTGGTTGAAACCCCACACCAGCGGCAGCATGACGAACAACGCCGTCGGCGCGATCAGACCCATCAGCCACAGATGACGCTTGCGATCACGCCATTGAGCAGGATCGGTCGTACCTGACACGTCCGAAACATCTGAAACGTCCGCCGACATTGCGGTCACCTCCAGTGGTAGCCATCACATTGCGTGTTTGACTATAACCACGAATTTGTCGGCGGTCTAGACATTTGGACCCGTTTTGTAAATCCGCTGCTACGAGACCTGCCCGATCACCCGGGCCGGGACGCCGCCCGCGATCGCGCCGGCCGGGATGTCGCGCGTCACGACCGCGCCGGCGGCGATGATCGCGTTGTCACCGATCGTCACGCCCTTGGTGATGGTCACGTGGGCACCCACCCACACATTGCAGCCGATGACGACCGGGGCCGTGTCGTGTTGCACGGTCCGGAACGAGACGTCGTCCGAGCCCCGACCGTGGTCGTTGTCGTGAACGGAGACGTACTCGGCGAACCCGGAGTTGTCGCCGATCTCGACCCTCTCGTGAGCCGACACGACCGCGCCCTGCTGCATGTACACGTTCTCCCCGAGGACCAACTCACCGTCGATCCGCAGGTCGATGTCCTGCTTGAGGTACACACCGCTGCTGGCACGGATCGTGGCCCGAGGCGTGATGTCCAGGGTGGTACGCGGCCCGACGAAAAACGGTGGCCCCTCGTACGTCCCGCAGCGGGAAGCCAGCCGCTTCCACCGCACCAGCGCCGCAATCTTCTGAGGGGAAGCCCTTTTGAGACGGCCCAGAAGTGTGTAGTACTCAGGCGCGTCGGTAGACGGGTGAATAGTCACGGCGCGATGGTACCGGCACCCGACTTACTGCAGCGTCAAACGATCAAGATCAGGTTCGATGTAGATGACCTTGGCCGCGGGCACCGCGGCCCGCACTGCCGCTTCGGCAGCGTCGATCGTCGCCGCGACCGTAGCCAGATCTGTGGTGGGCGCCAGTGCAATCTTGGCCCCCACCAACAACTCTTCGGGTCCCAGATACTGCGTGCGCAGGTGGATGAGGCGGTCCACCTGGGGGGTCTGCTCCAAGGCGAGGTGGATGGCGTGCGCTTCGTCGGCGGTGGCGCCCTCGCCGATGAGCAGGCTGTGCATCTCGACCATCAGGATCACCGCGATCACACCGAGCAGCACACCGATCGCGGCAGTGCCGATGCCGTCCCACACCGGGTCACCGGTGAGAATCGTCAGGCCCACGCCGCCGAGCGCGAGCACCAGGCCGACCAGCGCGCCGGTGTCCTCCAACAGGACGACCGGAAGCTCCGGGTTGCGCGAATTGCGGATGAACCGCCACCACGTGCCGTTGCCCTTGAGCGGCCGGGACTCGACCATCGCGGTGCGAAAGCTGTAGCCCTCCAAGGCAATTGCCACACCCAAGATGGCCACCGCGACCATCGGGCTCGACAGGGACTCGGGGTGCATGATCTTGTGGTAGCCCTCATACAACGCAAACACCGAGCCGAGGGTGAAGAGCACCAGCGCCACCACGAACGAGTAGAAGTACCGGCTGCGCCCATAACCGAAGGGGTGCAACGGATCTGCATCCCGCCGCGCCTGCCGCTGACCCCACAGCAACAACGCCTGGTTGGACGTGTCGGCCAGCGAGTGCACCGACTCCGCCAGCATCGACGAACTGCCGGTGATCACGAAGCCGACGAACTTGGCAAGCGCGATACCGGCATTGGCAGCCAACGCAGCAATGATCGCGCGGGAACTCCCCGAGGCCGACATGACCTGAACTCCTCCTAGATCCCCACCGTGACCCGGAACAGGGCGGCAGGTTGTTCTGCAATCAACTCGATCGGTCCATCATCGGCTGCCACCCAGGCAGCCGCACCACGAACCAACGTCAACGAACCGGCTTTCGCCCGGACGTCGATCTCCCCCTCGGTGCACAGCAGAACCTGCGGCCCCGAGTGGTCGGCGGGCGCGTCGACCGGACAACCCAGCCGAGACCCGTCGAGACGCAACGTCGATACCGCGAATTCCGGTGCCGGGGTGTCGTAAACCGATTCCAGTCCGTCACCGACGACGCGGGGACGAATCGGCGTGCCATCGGTCGGGGTGAAGTCCAGCACCCGCAACAACTCCGGAACGTCAACGTATTTGGGGGTCAACCCACCGCGCAGCACGTTGTCCGAGTTGGCCATGACCTCGAAGCCGATGCCACGCAGATACGCGTGCAGGTTGCCGGCCGGCAGATAGATGCCATCGCCCGCATCAAGGCGGATACGGTTCAACAACATGGCCGCCAAGACACCGGCATCACCGGGGTAGAGCTCCCCCAGCTCCAGGATGGTCTTGGCCTCGTCTGCGAATTCTGTTGCACCCGAACGGACATAGCCGACCGCGCCGTCGAGCACCGCAGGAACCAGCACCTCCAGCTCCGGGTGCGGCAACGTGATCCAGGTGGTGAACAACGCCCGCAGACCGTCGGCGTCGGACTGCCCGGCCAGCAGGTTGATGTACGGATCGAGCGCGCTCACCGCCAACGCGCGCATCAGCTCGACGCTGCGGGCCACCGTCCGGAAACCCGCCAGTGCGTCGAACGGCCCGAGCGCCACGATCAACTCCGGCTTGTGACAGCGATCGCGGTAGTTCCGGTTCGCCGCACTGACCGCAATACCCGCTCGCTCTTCACGCTCGAAGCCATCGACGGCCTGGTCCGCGCTGGGATGCGCCTGCAGCGACAGCGGCTCGTCGGCGGCGAGCACCTTGGCCAGGAACGGCAGCGTCGGACCGAATCGTGCCACGACGTCGGCACCCAGCTGTCCGGCGGGATCGGCCTCGATGGCAGCGAGCAACGACGACTCACCGGCCTCGCTCTGCAGATACGCCGGATCCCCCGGGTGTGCGCCGAGCCACAGCTCAGCCTCGGGATGTGCTGTGGGACTTGACTTTCCGGAGAAATCGGCAATTGCCGTACGAGAACCCCAGGCGTAGTTGCGTACCGCGCCACGTAGCAGGTGCACTTGTCTTATCCTCGAACCAGTTTCAGGTAGACCGCGGCCATCTCAAGACGTACCGCCAGCGTCGCCATCTGTTGTTCCACGCGGCTGCCGGTGGCGGCAGCCGTCGCATCGGGTACATCGTCGGCGCTGACCACGTCTACGCCTTCGAGACCGGCCACCCGGGCCGACACCGCGGCGCGCTCGGAGTCGGCGCACAACACGAAAGTCCGGACGCGCGCCGGCAGCGGTCCATCCAGTTCTTCGTCATGGAACAGCGACGTCTCGTAGTCCGCCACTGCCAGACCGCCGTGCAGAGCCACCAGGGCGTCTGCCCCGCTGACTGCCGTCACGAGCTGATGGGCCACCCGCAGCAGCACCGTGGCGGCGTGGCGCACCACGGCGAGCATCGCGGTGCCTTCACCGGCGAGCACCACCTGGCGCTCCGACATCCGCACCGCCAGATTCTTGGCCGGGTTGGTGAACACCTCGCGGCCGGCGCTGTTGCGCAGGGCCTCGGCATCGAGTTCATCGGCGAGGGCATCGAGGTCCACATGCAGTGCGGGATCGACCACCGTCATGATGGCCAGGCCCGCCGACAGGTAACGCATCAACACGAACTCGTCGGGCACCGGCAATCGCGGCGCCAGCACCAGCGCCCGGCCCGCGGCCACCTCACGCAACGGGCCTTCATCGGGCGCCACCACGACGACGCGTGCGCCGCGTCGCACCGCGATGTTCGCCGCGCCGACCAGCACCGGGTCACCCGAATCCTCGCCGGCCACCACCACCACATCCAGCGCACCGATCCACGGCGGCAGGACGTCGGCCACCACGAACGGCGCCGACAGCGCGGCACCTACGGCCGCGGCCAACATGCTGCCCGCAGACTGCGCCGGACCGTGCCCGTGTACCCAGACCACCGTGCGCGGCCGCTGCGAGGAGCGAAGCCCGTCGAGTTCACCTTCGTTGACGGCCGCGGCCATGGCGCGGGCCTGCGCACCGGCCATCGATGCCGCCCGCAGCAGACCGTCCCGGTCAGCTGCCAGCAGACCCTCGACGTCATCGAGGTCGATGGTCGCGTGCGCCGCACTCACGGGTTGGTCCCGCTCCCGTTCACCGCCGCGATCTGGGCACCGATGTGCTCGACGATCTCATCAACGGCGGCGCTGGTGCGCGCCTCGACATTGAGGCGAAGCAGCGGCTCGGTGTTGGAGCTGCGCAGGTTGAACCACTGTCCGTCACCGAGGTCGACGGTCACGCCGTCGAGGTGATCGAGCGACTGCACGGCCGTGCCATAGGACTCCACCACCCGCTCGACGCACGCCTGCGCGTCGGCGACGGTGAAGTTGATCTCGCCGGACGCGGCGTAGCGCTCGTAGTCGGCCATCAACTCGGAGAGCGGGCGGTCCTGCTCGCCGAGTGCGGCCAGCACATGCAGGGCGGCCAGCATGCCCGAGTCCGCACCCCAGAAGTCGCGGAAGTAGTAGTGCGCCGAGTGCTCACCGCCGAAGATCGCCTCGGTCTCCGCCATCAATCCCTTGATGAACGAGTGCCCGACGCGCGACCGCACCGCGGTGCCGCCGTTCTCGACGATCAACTCGGGTACGGCACGTGAAGTGATCAGGTTGTGGATGACCGTCGCACCGGGCTCGCGCGAGAGCTCGCGCTGGGCGACCAAGGCCGTGACGGCCGACGGCGAGACGGGCTGCCCTTTTTCGTCGACCACGAAGCACCGGTCGGCGTCGCCGTCGAAGGCCAGACCGATGTCGGCGCTGCCGTCGAGCACATGCTTCTGCAGATCCACCAGGTTGGCCGGATCCAACGGGTTGGCCTCGTGGTTGGGGAAGGTGCCGTCGAGCTCAAAGTACAGCGGCTGCAACGTGATCGAGCTGACTGCACCGAGCACTGCCGGCGTGGTGTGGCCACCCATGCCGTTGCCCGCGTCGACCGCCACCCGAAGCGGCCGCAGGGCGGAGACGTCGACCAGGGAACGCAGGAAGGTGCCGTACTCGGCGAGTACGTCGCGGTCCGCGGCAGTACCGGGCGTGCCGTCATACGACGGCACGCCGGCGATGACCTCATCGCTGATGGTGTTCAGACCGGTGTCGCGGCCGACCGGCTTGGCGCCGGCCCGACGCAGCTTGATGCCGTTGTAGGCGGCGGGGTTGTGGCTCGCGGTGAACATCGCGCCGGGGCAGTCCAGCAGGCCGGAGGCGAAGTACAACTGATCGGTGGATGCCAGCCCGATCCGCACGACATCCAGACCCTGCGCGGTAACGCCCGCGGCGAATGCGGCAGCCAGCGACGGAGAACTCGAACGCATGTCGTAACCGATGGCGACCGTGGTCGCACCCTCGGCGCGCATCAATCGGGCGAATGCCCCACCGACCTCGGCGACGAACTCCTCGTCGATCTGCTCACCGACCAACCCCCGAACGTCGTACGCCTTGATGACGGCGTGGACAGCGGCTGCGGGCCGAGACATACGCGTTCCCCGATCTCTTGTACGTTCCGATTGCCCATGGGCGGGCAATCGGCATCAGCCTATCGGCTGACGAATTGCCGCGGAGGGGTCCACGACGTTCTGTCGCGATCCGCAGAGCGTGAGGTCGGCGGCCCGGTCAGTCCGCCGGATCGGGAAGCACCCGAAGATGGCCACGACGACGGCCGTTGACCGGTGCCCGATGCACCGGGGGCGCCATGACGGCACCGTTGGGCGCACCGCCGAGGGGCTCACTGAAACCGGTGGGGACACGGGTCGGCAGGTCTCGGCCTTCACGTACCGCGTCGGCCAGCGCCACCAGATCGTCGTCCTCGGAGTGCGTCGGCAGGGGTCCGGCGTGGCGGACCAACTCCCAACCCCGCGGCGCGGTGATGCGACTCGCATGCGACACACACAGATCCCACGAGTGTGGCTCCGAGGCCGTAGCCAACGGACCGACGACTGCCGTGGAATCAGAGTAGACAAAAGTCAACGTCGCCACGGCATAGTGCGGGCAGCCAGGCCGGCAGCAGCGACGGGGAACATTCACGGAGCAGAGGCTATCGCTTCATCACCGCGCCTGTGGCCGGACACGCGCGCACGGCACACGCCGATCCCCAACCGTTACTATCGCCCGATGGCTCACTCGCGTGCGCGCCGCGGCATGCGTGGCCCTCTCCTCCCCCCGACCGTGCCCGGCTGGCGCAGTCGCGCAGAGCGATTCGACATGGCTGTGCTGGAGGCCTACGAGCCCATCGAGCGACGCTGGAGCAGTCGGGTGAGCACGCTGGACATCGCGGTCGACGAGATCCCGAGGATTTCCCCCAAGGACCCGGACACGGTGCAATGGCCGCCGGAAGTGGTCGCTGACGGGCCGATCGCCCTCGCCAGACTCATACCTGCCGGCGTCGACGTCCGCGGAAACACCACGCGGGCGCGAATTGTATTGTTCCGCAAGCCAATTGAGCGGCGAGTCAAAGACACCGCAGACCTGGCGGAGTTACTGCACGACATTCTCGTGGCGGAGGTCGCCACCTACCTCGGCGTCGAACCGTCGGTTATCGACCCGACGATCGACGACTGAGCCGAGGTGTCCTGCCCTGATCACGGGCAGGACCTCGCGGCGTCAGATGACGCCGCGCTTGATCCGCCGACGCTCCCGCTCAGAGAGTCCACCCCAGATGCCGAAGCGCTCATCGTTCGCCAGTGCGTAATCAAGGCACGCGTCACGCACCTCGCAGCCCTGGCAGATGCGCTTGGCTTCACGGGTCGAGCCGCCCTTCTCGGGGAAGAACGCCTCGGGATCGGTCTGTGCGCACAGGGCACGCTCTTGCCACTGGTCGTCGCCGAACTCAGGCTCGGCTTCGGACTGCTCCGGGACCAAGCTCAACTGCGGCCGCCCTCCGGCGACGAATTGAGTCGGCCCGGTGCTGGTGTGCGGAGCGCTGCCTACCGAGCCCAGCATCCGACCGTCAAACCGGACAACATGATCGAAATCGACCTGCTCGTAAGACATTTGCCGCCTCCTCCCTAGCTTTACGTTGTCTCTGCGGAGCCCCACCACTGCTGCGTGCGGCCATCTCAATTCGAACAAACGGTCGAATCTCGGTCTGCGACACCGCAACCGGCCGGGCAACCGGGAAATGACACTGGTGTGATTAGACACGGGTTAGCTGCGAGGGTCAAGCGGAATGGCCGCATTTCCTACCATCTTGTGACCCAATTTCGGCGCGTCGATACCGCGGCGTGTCGCGAACGTGATCAATTCCACCCTGGCGCGCAACACAGTTCGGGTACCGCCGTCCCAGATTCGGTGTGACGCAAGTGAATATTGATCACTGAGGCGGGGCTGGAGCCGGCCTCCGACCTGGGCCGACAGCACTCCCCGCCGTCGATCGCCTAGGGTCTTTCGCGTGAAGGTGACGGTCCTGGTCGGCGGTGTCGGTGGCGCCCGGTTTCTGCTCGGAGTTCAGAAGCTGTTGGGGCTCGGTCAATTCGCTGGCGAAAGCACTCACGGCGAATCGAACCCCGGCCACGAGCTGACCGCCGTGGTCAACGTCGGCGACGACGCGTGGATGTACGGCGTGCGCATCTGTCCGGATCTGGACACGTGCATGTACACGCTCGGCGGCGGCATCGACCCCGAACGCGGTTGGGGCCACCGGGACGAAACCTGGCATGCCAAGGAAGAACTCGCCGCCTACGGCGTGCAGCCCGACTGGTTCGGACTCGGCGACCGCGACCTGGCCACCCATCTGGTGCGCAGCCAGATGCTGCGTGCGGGCTATCCGCTGTCCCAGATCACCGAAGCACTGTGCAACCGCTGGCAACCCGGCGCACGTCTGCTGCCCGCGTCCGACGACCGCAGCGAAACCCACGTCGTGGTAACCGATCCCGAGACCGGCGATAAGCGGGCGATCCACTTCCAGGAATGGTGGGTCCGATACCGCGCCCAAATCCCAACGCACAGCTTCGCTTTCATCGGGACCGACAAGGCGGCCATCGCCCCCGGGGTCGCAGAGGCCATCGCCGAGGCCGATGTCGTGCTGCTCGCCCCGTCCAACCCGGTCGTCAGCATCGGGGCGATCCTGGCCGTGCCGGGCGTGCGCGGCGCGCTGCGCTCGACCAAGGCACCGGTGATCGGCTACTCCCCCATCGTCGCCGGAAAGCCATTGCGCGGCATGGCTGATGACTGCCTCAAGGTCATCGGCGTGCAGAGCACGTCCGAGGCCGTCGGACAGCATTACGGCGCGCGGGCGGCGACCGGCATCCTCGACGGCTGGCTCGTCGACGAGGGTGACACCGCCACCGTCGACGGTGTCACGGTGGCCGCAGTGCCGCTGCTGATGACCGATCCCGAGGCCACCGCCGAGATGGTGCGGGCCGGCCTGAAGTTGGCGGGCATCGAGTCATGGTGACCGAGCACGGCGGCGGTGCCGCCCATGAGCACGGCGCGGCCGACTCGATCGAAATCCTGCCGGTCCCCGGGCTTCCCGAGTTCCGGCCCGGCGACGACGTCGCGGCCGCCATCGCCGCCGCGGCACCGTGGCTGCGCGACGCCGATGTCCTCGTGGTCACCAGCAAGGTGCTGTCCAAGTCCGAGGGCCGCATCGTGACGGCACCGACCGACCCCGACGAGCGAGACGCCCTGCGGCGCAAACTGGTCGACGCAGAGGCCGTCCGTGTACTGGCACGCAAGGGCCGGACTCTGATCACCGAGAACGCCATCGGCCTCATCCAGGCCGCCGCCGGAGTCGACGGATCCAACGTCGAGACCACCGAGTTGGCTTTGCTGCCAACCGATCCCGACGGCAGCGCGCGCAAGCTCCGAGACGACCTGCGCCGACTGCTCGAGGTCGAGGTCGCCGTGGTGATCACCGACACCATGGGCCGCGCATGGCGCAACGGACAGATCGACGCCGCGATCGGATCAGCGGGACTGACTGTCCTCCACGGCTATTCCGGTGCGGTGGACAAACACGGCAACGAGTTGCTGGTGACCGAGGTCGCCGTCGCCGACGAGATCGCCGCGGCGGCCGACCTGGTCAAGGGCAAACTCACCGGCATCCCGGTCGCCGTGGTCCGCGGGCTCACCCTGCACGACGACGGCTCGACCGCCCGAAAGCTGTTGCGCAGCGGCCAGGATGACCTGTTCTGGCTCGGCACCGAAGAGGCGCTGGAGTTGGGGCGCAGCCAGGCCCAGCTGATGCGACGGTCGGTACGCGCATTCAGTGCCGAACCCGTGGCCGGCGAACTGATCGAAGCCGCGGTCGGCGAGGCGCTCACCGCTCCGGCACCGCACCACACCCGGCCGGTCCGGTTCGTCTGGGTCCAGGACACCGAGACCCGAATCCGGTTGCTGGACAGCATGAAAGCCAAATGGCGCACCGATCTGCACGGCGACGGCCGGCCCACCGACTCCGTGGACCGACGGGTCGGCCGCGGCCAGATCCTGTACGACGCTCCGGAACTCGTCATCCCATTCATGGTGCCCGACGGCGCGCACAGCTACCCCGACGCGGCCCGCACCGCCGCCGAACACACTATGTTCACCGTGGCGGTCGGCGCGGCCGTCCAGGGCCTGCTGGTGGCGCTGGCGGTGCGTGGGGTCGGTAGCTGCTGGATCGGGTCGACGATCTTCGCCGCCGACATCGTGCGGTCGGTGCTGGAACTGCCGGCCGACTGGGAACCCTTGGGCGCCATCGCAATCGGTCATCCCGAACAACCAGCGGAACCACGTGGCCCGGTGCCCGTCGACGGACTGCTGATCCGCCGATGACGCTGCATGCCTCGGTGATCGAGGCACTACGGGACTGGCAGGCCCCCGACGACGATCAGGACAGCCTGCGGCAGGCAGTACTGGGCTTCGTGCTGGCCCGTCCCGACGCGTGCCGGCGGGCCTGCGAACCCGGCCACATCACCGCCTCGGCTCTGGTTCTGGACCACACCCGCACCAAGACCTTGCTGACGCTGCATCCCCGGCTGGGCCGCTGGGTTCAGCTCGGCGGCCATTGTGAAGACGACGACGCCGACATCCGGGCCGCCGCGCTGCGGGAGGCCACCGAGGAGTCGGGTATCACGGGGCTGACGTTGTCCGCTGCGCCCGCGGCGTTACACGTCCATGCCCTCACGTGTTCCCTGGGGTTGCCGACCCGCCACCTCGACATGCAATACCTGGCATATGCCCCTGCCGGCGCCGAGATAGCCTGCAGCGACGAGTCATTGGACCTGCAATGGTGGCCGCTGGACGCGCTGCCCGACCCTGATGCGGGAATGCGGAGACTGGCCCGGGCAGCGCTCGTACTGACGGCTCAGACGTCCGTGGAGTAACGAATTCCGCCATCCGGGATGGTGACACCCGGCCATACCCGAGCGCCGCGCAGCAGCTCGCACCGCGCCCCGATGTCGGCACCGTCGCCGATGATCCCGTCGCGGATCAACGCCCGGGGTCCGATGCGGGCACCGAAGCCGACGATCGAACGCTCGATCACCGCGCCCGCCTCGATGCGGGCGCCGTCGAAGATCACCGCGCCGTCCAGCCGTGCGCCACCGCCGATCTCCACGCCGCGGCCGATCACGGTACCGCCGATCAGCAGTGCACCCGGAGCCACCGCGGCGCTCTCGTGCACCAGAGACTCACCACGATGCCCGTCCAGGACCGGCGAGGGCGCGATGCCGCGCACCAAATCCGAAGAGCCACGTACGAAGTCCTCAGGGGTACCCATGTCCCGCCAGTAGGTGGCGTCGACGTGACCACAGACCTTCAAGCCGTCGGACAGCAGCTTCGGGAACACCTCACGTTCCACCGACACCTCACGCCCCGTGGGGATGCGGTCGATGACCTCACGCGAGAAGACGTAGCAGCCGGCGTTGATCTGATCGGTCGGCGGATCCTGGGTCTTCTCCAGGAACGCCGTCACCCGGCCTTCGGAATCGGTTGGGACACAACCGAACGCACGCGGATCACCGACCCGGACCAGATGCAGGCTGACGTCGGCCTCGCGCTCGGTGTGACTGGCGAGGATGGCACCGAGGTCCAGCCCGGACAGCACGTCGCCGTTGAACACGATGGCCGTCGGATAGCGCAGCTTGGGTGCGACGTTGGCGATGCCGCCGCCGGTGCCGCGCGCCTCTTCCTCTACGACATAGTCGATTTCGAGCCCGAAGGACGATCCGTCACCGAACTCCGCTTCGAAGACCTCGGCCTTGTACGAGGTACCGAGCACCACGTGCCGGATACCCGCGGCCGCGATCCGCGACAACAGGTGGGTCAGGAAAGGCACGCCCGCGGTGGGCAGCATCGGCTTGGGTGCTGACAATGTCAGCGGCCGTAGGCGGGTGCCCTGGCCACCCACCAAGATGATGGCGTCAACTTCTGCAGGATCGACAGTCGTGCTCACATTAACCCCGTTCTTTCGCGCGCTTACGGCGCGAGTTTCGCACTACCAGACCGGTTCTCGTGACCAAAGCGCCTTTTATGGTCCAGCGCAGCGGAGCCTGCCACCACTTCTGATGGCGATCGGCGAGGAAAGTGTAGGTACTTTCGTGATGGGCGGCCAAGTTGCGGGCCGGGTCACGTCCGGTGGCGTGTCCCTTCGCGTGCAAAATCTCCGCCGCGGGCACATAGACGTTCTGCCAACCGGCCTTGGCCAGGCGATCGCCGAGGTCAACGTCTTCCATGTACATGAAGTACCGCTGGTCGAAGCCGCCGATCTGCTGGAACGCCGCGCGGCGCAGCAACAGACACGATCCGGACAGCCAACCGACCGGCCGTTCGCTGGGCGCCAGCCGGTCCTGCCGGTAGGCCGCGGTCCACGGGTTGTTCTTCCAGAACGGGCCGACGACGGCGTGCATGCCGCCGCGGATCAGGCTCGGCTGGTGGCGCGCCGACGGGTACACCGCACCGTCGGGATCGCGAATCAGCGGGCCCAGGGCGCCGGCCTTCGGCCACCGCTCGGCCGCTTCCAGCAATGCATCGATGCTGCCCGGCCCCCACTGCACATCGGGGTTGGCCACGATGAAGAACTCACCGTCACCGACGAATTCGGCAGCGCCGCGGTTGGCCGCGGTGCCGTAACCGACGTTGCCACCGGTCGGTAGCAAGTGGACGCCGGGATAGCGCTCGACGGCCGCCTCGGGAGTGCCGTCGGTCGAACCGTTGTCGGCCAGCACCACGGTGACGCGACGCTCGGTGGCGTGCGGCAACGTGGCCAGGAACCGGTCCAGATGCGGACCCGGTGAGTAGGTGACCGTGACGACCACGAGTTCGTCAGTCACGCCGATCCATCCATTCGTCACCCACGGTCCTAGAGGGTAGCCGCGGTGTCCCGATGACCTGGGACACACCTGCACCCAACAGAGCAGTCGCGGCCCACCTCGGCGATCGAGGTGGGCCGCTCTGCTTCGAGGAATTGCCACAGTGCCCGGGCAACACGTTCGGGCACAACTACTTTCGCGTCAGGCCTGCTATCTCAGCGAGCGAGGACGCTGGCGGTGTACTTCGGCGTCCAGTCGGTGGTCAGCAACGCGCCGAAGGTCGACTCACGGTCGCCGGTGTTGGCACTGTTGGTGTCGCGGACGCTGTAGATGAAGGACGGGCCGATGTACGGCGTGGCCGCAGCCGCACCCAGCACGTCGACGATCTCCTTGGCCTGCTCCTGCTGGCTCACGCCTTGACCGTCGCCCACGCTGGTGGCCGCCCCCAACTCGGTGAGCCAGATCTTCTTGCCACCGTCGCCGTGCGCGGCCATCACGTCGTGCATCTTGACGACGTCGGACCAGCCGTTGTTACTGTCGGCGGCCAGACCACCCGGGAACACGTACGGGTGCGCGGCAGCGGCATCGAAGAAGCCACCCGCGCCGGCGTCATACATCTGCTGCAGGAACCCCGGAGGTGAATCCGGGCCGTCCTGCGGGCTCAAGCCCGCAGCGATGACGGTGGCACCCGGCGACACCGACTTGATGGCCGGGTACGCGGTCTTCAGGATGTCGATGTAGCGATGCACGCGGTCGGGGATGAAGCCCATGAACAGCAGCAGGTTCGGCTCATTCCAGATCTCCCAGGAATTGATCTTGCCGGCGTAGCGCTGTGCCGCGGCGGTGACGAAGCGCTTCCAGCCGTCCATCTCACGGGGCGGGGCGAACGGGAAGATCATCGGCGGGCCCTCGGGACGCTCCCACAGCGGGGTGTAACCGATCAGCCCGAGGATCCGCAGGCCGCGTGAGGACGCGCCGTTCACCAGGTTGTCGACATAGCCCCAGTCGTACTGGCCCTTGCTCTTCTCGACGGCGCTGCGGTCGATCGGCAGCCGGATCCACGAGGCTCCGGTCTTGGCAACCGCGTCCAGTTCGCGGTTGGTGTCGGCAAAACTGTTGGTGACCCACGCCGCACCGTTGGCAAAGCCATAGCCGTCACGCGGCGCAACCACCGCGTTTGCCGGTGCCGAACTGACCGACACCAGCGAGGCCACCAGCGTCACAAGGGCCGCCATCCGGCCGAACTTCCTGATCAAGCTCATCTGCATGGCCCATAACTTACCGGACCGTCAGGCAACTACCAGTCAAGGTGCAGCTAGCCTGGCCCTTCGTGACCACCCTCAGCGCCGCCATCCTCGATCCCCTGCGCAGCCGCGACCCGATGGGTCCGCGGGTCACCTACTACGACGACTCGACCGGTGAACGCATCGAATTGTCGACGGTGACGCTGGCCAACTGGGCAGCCAAGACCGCGAATTTGCTGCGCGACGAGCTCGGGGCCGGGCCGGGAAGCCGCGTCGCGGTGCTGCTGCCGGCGCACTGGCAGACCGCAGCCGTGCTGTTCGGCATCTGGTGGATCGGCGCCGAGGTCGTCACCTCGGGCGCCGATGCCGACCTGGCCCTGTGCACCGCAGACCGACTCGACGAAGCCGACGCCGCGGTCGCCGGTGGCGAAGTGGCCGTGCTGTCGCTCGATCCGTTCGGCAAGCCCGTGGCCGATCTACCGATCGGCGTCACCGACTACGCGACGGCCGTGCGGGTGCACGGCGACCAGATCGTCCCTGAACGCAACCCCGGCCCAGCCTTGAACGGGCAGTCCGTCGAGCAGGTGCTCGACGCCGCCCGGGCCGCCGCTGCCCGTCAGGGTCTGACAGGCAGCGACCGGGTGCTGTCCACTGCGACGTGGGAGAACGACGGCCTGATCGAGCACCTGCTGGCCGTGCTGGCCGCAGGTGCGTCGCTGGTGCAGGTCGCCAACCCCGATCCGGCCGTACTGGACCGGCGCCGCGAGATGGAGAAGGTCACCCGCGGCTGACCCCAGATATGCCAATGGCCAGTTATGACACGACTTTTCGAAAAAAGCGTGCCGCAACTGGCCACTGGGCGGGGAAACGGGTCAGCGCAGCAGAGTGCGCGACATGACCAGGCGCTGGACCTGGTTGGTGCCCTCGTAGATCTGGGTGATCTTGGCGTCGCGCATGAACCGCTCGACCGGGAAGTCGGTGGTGTAGCCGTAGCCGCCGAACAGCTGCACGGCGTCGGTGGTGACCTCCATGGCCACGTCGGAGGCGAAGCACTTCGATGCCGAGGCCAGGAACTGCAGGTTCGGCTCCATACGCTCGCCACGCGCGGCCGAGGTGTAGACCATCAGGCGCGCGGCCTCGATCTTCATGGCCATGTCGGCCAGCATGAACTGGGTGTTCTGGAAGTCGCTGATCGACTTGCCGAACTGCTTGCGCTCCTTGGTGTAGGCGATCGCCGCCTCCAGCGCGCCCTGGGCGATGCCCACGGCCTGCGCACCGATGGTCGGGCGGGTGTGGTCGAGGGTGGCCAGCGCGGTCTTGAAGCCGGTGCCCGGCTCGCCGATGATGCGGTCGCCCGGGATGCGGCAGTTCTCGAAGTACAGCTCGGTGGTGGGCGATCCCTTGATGCCCATCTTGTGTTCCTTGGCGCCGGCGGAGAAGCCTTCGTCGTCCTTGTGCACGATGAACGCGGAGATGCCGTTGGCGCCCTTGTCCGGGTCGGTCACGGCCATCACGGTGTACCAGGTGGACTTGCCGCCGTTGGAGATCCAGCACTTGGTGCCGTTGAGGATCCAGTCGTCACCGTCGGCGACGGCACGGGTGCGCATGGCGCCCGCGTCACTGCCGGCCTCGCGCTCGCTCAAGGCGTACGAAGCGGTGGCCTCGCCGGCCGCGATGGAGGGCAGCACCTGCTGTTTGAGTTCTTCGGAGCCGCGCATCAGCAGACCCGTGGTGCCCAGCTTGTTACAGATCGGGATCAGCGACGACGAGGCACACACCCGGGCAACCTCTTCGATCACGATGCACGCCGCGATGGCGTCGGCCCCCTGGCCGCCGTACTCCTCAGGGATGAACACCGCCGAGAAACCCGAACCGTCCAGCGCGGCAAGTGCCTCAGAGGTATACCGGGCTTCCCGGTCCACCTCAGCGGCATAGGGCGCAATCTCCTTCTCACACAAGGCACGCAGCACGGTGCGCAGTTCCTCGTGCTCGTCGGACAGCTTGAACAGGTCGAATGACGGGTTGTTCACCATCTGAGGCCTCCTAGCTACTCGCGGGTAACTTTAACGCGTCGGCGACGGCTAATCCGCGCCGCCCAGCAGTCTGTCGCGCAACGCGGCATCCTTAGCCAGCACCGTAGTCTCCAGATCGGCCTGGAAGGCCTCGATCCGCGCACGCAGTGCGGCGTCGCCGGCACCGAGGATCCGCACGGCCAGCAATCCCGCGTTCCGGGCGCCGCCGATGGACACCGTGGCCACCGGCACGCCGGCCGGCCACTGCGCACGGGCGGCATGCCATTGGTTCGTGTCCAGCAGCAGGTAAGGCTCGGCGTTGATGCTGACCGGCGGGCCGTCTTCGCCGCCGAGCGCATGCCAGCGGTCCTTGTGGATGTCGATGAATCGCATGGGTGATGCCTCGGGCTCAGGCGGCGATCGCCGTGCTGCGGCGCACCGCGTTGGCCGGCGCCTTGAAGGCCGCCGCGGCGACGAAGAACTGGTCGCCGTCGTTGCCGAGGTAAAGGTCATCGTGTAGGTACCAACTGCCACTTTAGAAACGCTTGCCGGATTGAAGCTGGTGCCGAATGGAGGACCGCTGTCACGGCCAACAGGGCCGCTACGGACATCGGTTCCGGTCCAGGTGCCGCCCAATTCATACCAGTCGGCATGGCCGTTGGTGTCATAGATAAAGACCAGGCCCAGGAAACCATTGCTTGGGTATTCGAACCAGTTCACGCCCCAGCCACTTTCGGAAGCGTTGTACCAGGCACCCGTGTGATCAACGGTGGGGCCGTTGACGGCCGCAGGAGCCAGCCATTGCTGGATGCTCGGGAAGGCCACATCGAAGCGCGAATAATCATCGCTGTTGGCTGCAGTACTGACGGTACCGGAGTTGGAGCAGGCCGCTGCACCGCGGTACAAACCGCCGCGCAGATAGTAAGCGCCATCGGTGCCGATCGTGAACAGGCCCGAACCGCTACTGCCGCCTTCGGTGGTACCAGAAATCCAGC
>ERZ650309.515-NODE-515-length-19067-cov-19.879129_pt1 | contig 19067 bp, 17 predicted proteins | sample MGYA00376245_ERZ650309 | MGnify/ENA primary metagenome ERZ650309 (study PRJEB26733, sample SAMN07839294) | wastewater metagenome | biome: urban; feature: wastewater treatment plant; material: waste water | place: USA: North Carolina | collected 2016-04-26 ...
TAGCACCAGTAGAACCTTGAGCACCTGTTGCGCCGGTGTCACCCTTGTCGCCTTTTACGCCAGCGTCACCTTTGTCGCCTTTCGCGCCTTGAGCACCAGTGGCACCGGTATTACCAGTATCGCCCTTGTCGCCTTTTACGCCAGCGTCACCTTTGTCGCCTTTAGCACCGGTTGCGCCAGTATCACCTTTAGCACCAGTAGAACCTTGAGCACCTGTTGCGCCGGTGTCACCCTTGTCGCCTTTAGCACCGGTTGCGCCAGCGTCACCTTGAGCACCGGTTGCGCCAGTATCACCTTTAGCACCAGTAGAGCCTTGAGCACCGGTTGCGCCTGTTGCACCAGTAGAACCTTGAGCACCAGTGGCACCTGTTGCGCCAGTAGAGCCTTGCGAACCAGTTTGGCCAGTAGAACCTTGAGCGCCTTGAGCACCCTGGGCACCTGAATGATGGTCACCACAACCAGTATTGCAGCCATTATTTGAACCACCACCTTGAATACCTTGCATCAACTGCATAATCAAGGAGATCATTAAGGAAAGCATTTGGAACTGAGAAGAACCGCCGCCACACAATAAAGAAGCAAAATCAATACTTGAAGAACCACCATAGTTGGTGGTTGCAGTAGAACTAGTTGAACCCTGAATATTACCAGTGCTACCTGTATTATTATTTACAGAAAGTGTCATTATTAGATTCTCCTAAACACTCATTTAACATTGGCAAAGCTTTTTTAGACTATCTAGTTAGCTTTGCATTTTTTGATCTAGTCACGCATGCAGCAATCCATTTGAAGCATTTAACCGAGCACATCTTCCTTGTTTAATCTTGTCGATCGCTGTCAGAAGCATTTGTAACGGACACCGGTACAAACATCCAAAGCTAAAAGGACAAGCGGGGAAGAATCAAAAACGAATGGTTGACAACTAGAATCAGTGAGGAAACAGCGTTTTAATGGGCTTAAACGAGCGTCGATGAATAGGTAAAACCCCATACTGACGAATGGCATTTAAATGGGAAGGAGTGGGATAGCCCTTGTGTTGGGCAAAGCCATAAGTGGGATACAGTTGATCTAAGAGAACTAATTCAGCATCACGGCTGACCTTAGCTAAAATTGAAGCCGCACTGATCGCGGGTATGAGTGCGTCGCCACCGACTATTGCTTCCATTGAATACGCAAGTTTAGGGCAACGATTACCATCAATTAGCACATGTTCAGGTTGTATTGTTAAACCTGCTAGCGCACGTTGCATGGCTAGAAAAGTAGCTTGCAGGATATTTAACTGATCAATTTCTTCGACCTCAGCTCGGCCTAAGCTCCAAGCTAAGGCTTTACTGCGGATTTCAAGATCTAAAGCTTCACGTTTTTTAGCAGAGAGTTTTTTAGAATCAGCTAAACCTATAATGGGTTGAGTAGGATCTAGTATCACCGCTGCGGCTACGACTGCCCCTGCTAGTGGGCCACGCCCGACTTCATCAACTCCAGCCACTAGCCGAAATTGACTCATGTAAAACGTTCCATAATGGCTTGTGCCGCATTAGCACTCGCGTCACAGTGCAGTTGAGTATGCAATGCTTGAAAGCGCTTGAAGATATAGTTACGGCGCTCAACAGGTAGCTGCATGAGACTCTCAATAGCAGCGACTAGTTCGGTGACATTCGCTCGATCTTGTAGCAGTTCAGGCACTAACTCTTCGCCCGCTAGATTATTAGGTAGAGTGACATGTTTAACTTTGGCAAGCTTAAAGGTTTGTACTAGCCACCAAGTGAGCGGTGAGACTTTATAAGCAGCCACCATTAAACGTCCTGCTAACATCCCTTCTAGCACGGCTGTGCCTGAAGCCATTAGCAAATAATCGGCAGCTTGCATCAATAAACGTGACTGACCATCTAAATAAGTGACCGGTAACTCAGCTACAACCGTTTGCTGGATGGCTTGTAGCTGTGCCTTTAAATCAGTACGCACGGTTGGAATAACAATTTGTAAATCAGGATACTTAGACTTTAAGGCTTGTGCAGTTTGTAAAAAAACCGCCCCTAAAGCCTGTACTTCTTTAGTACGACTGCCTGGTAATAAACCAAGCACCGGTTTAGCTAAATCTAAACCAAGCTGTTGGCGCGCTTCTTGAGCACTCGCGTTAAACTGCACCTCATCAGCTAAAGGATGCCCCACAAATTGCGCGGCAACCTGATGCTTTTTATAAAAATCAACCTCAAAGGGAAATAAGGTAAGCATGAGATCAATCTTACCTTGAATCTTTTTCACCCGCTTTTCACGCCAAGCCCAAATAGATGGACTGACATAATGTACCGTTGGAATACCCTCAGCTTGCAATTGCGCTGCTAAAGGCAAATTGAAGTCAGGGGCATCCACACCAATAAATAAATCAGGTGGGGTTGCAAGCCAACGCGCTTTGAGTTGTTTCCGTATCGACAACAAGGCTGGTAAGTCTTTTAAGACCTCCACTAAGCCCATCACTGAAAGCTTTTCCATCGGAAACAAGCTGGTACAACCAGCCGCTTGCATTTCTGAGCCTGCAATACCTTCAAAGATCAAATCTGGCTTTAAAGCTTTGAGGGCTAAGATTAAACGTGCCGCCAGCAAATCGCCTGAAACTTCTCCGGCAATAATTGCAATCCGTTGCATCTTAGCGAACTAACCCACGTTGGCTAGCTTGCACAAACTGAATCAAGCGTTGAATATCCGCGAACTCACCATAATCAGCCTCTAACTGTACAAGCGCTTCTTTAACAGTGATTTGTTGACGATAAAGTAAACGATAGCTGTCTTTAATGCGTTGAATCGCTTCAGTTGAAAAACCATTGCGCTTTAAGCCTTCTGCATTGATGCCACGAGGAATGGCGGGTGCACCATTCGCCATCGTGTAGGGAGGCACATCTTTGCCAATCGCACTCCCCATCCCAGTGAAAGCGTATTCACCGACGGTACAAAACTGATGAACTAAAGTGAAACCGCCCAAAATCGCATAATCACGAATCTCCACATGTCCCGCTAAAGTGGCGCTATTCGCAAAAACAGTATGATTACCCACAATGCAATCATGCGCGATATGCACATAAGCCATAATCCAGTTGTCATTACCAATCACGGTTTTGCCCTTATCTTGGGCAGTGCCACGATTCAAGGTACAACCTTCACGAATGACATTCCGATCACCAATGATCAGCTCAGTCGGCTCACCTTTGTATTTTTTATCCTGAGGAATTGCACCTACTGAGGCAAATTGGAAAATATGATTGTCTTCACCAATCCACGTTGGCCCATCGATCACGACATGGGAAGCAATGCGTGAACCGCGCCCAATACTCACCTGCTCACCAATAATGCTATAAGCCCCAACTTCTACATCGGCTGCTAGCTGCGCACTTGGGTGAATAATGGCGCTGGGGTGAATCAAATTGCACCTTCTTTAGCAGCACACATTAATTCAGCCGAAGCAACCAACTCACCATCAACCGTTGCTTTGGTATTGAACACCCACATAATGCCTTTTTTCTTAACAATTTCGGCTTCTAATAGTAGCTGATCACCTGGTTCCACTTGGCGCTTGAAACGCGCTTTATCCACCGCCACTAACATATACAAGGTATTCGGTTGTGGCTCAGCACTCATGGTACGAAACCCAAGTAAACCGGTAGACTGCGCCATCGCTTCAATAATCAATACACCGGGCATAATCGGTTTATCAGGAAAATGTCCGTTAAAGAAAGGCTCATTCGCTGTTACATTTTTTATAGCTTTGATATAGCGACCTTCTTCCAATTCTAGAACCCGATCTACCAACAAAAATGGGTAGCGGTGAGGAAGGAAATTTTTAATTTCATTGACATTCATGCCAGACATAGAGCCTTAATCCTTATTGTTTTGTAGCTCAGCTAATTGCTTTTCAAGACTAGCTAAGCGCCTCGCCATTTGATCTAACTGCCGGAAGCGCACTGCATTTTTACGCCATAATCCATGCTCTTCAACCGTGACCCCTGAAGAATACACGCCCGGTTCGGTAATTGAATTGATTACAAAGCTAGTGCCCGTGATCGTGACACGATCAGCAATCACTAGATGCCCTGCGATTGAACACATCCCTGAAATTTGGCAATGACTACCGATCTTGGCACTACCGGCAATCCCAGTACAGGCCGCAATCACGGTATGATCACCGATTTGTACATTGTGTGCGATATGGATAAGGTTATCTAATTTCACCCCATGCCCTAAGCGAGTACTACCCATTGCTGCCCGGTCAAGACAAGTATTAGCACCAATCTCAACATCATCACCCAAGATCACATTACCGATTTGCGGTATTTTATACCACCCTGTCGACTCTGGCACAAACCCGAAACCATCCGCACCAATCACTGCACCTGAGTGAATAATCGCCCTTTCACCGACTTCAGTATCGCTATACAAAATCACTTTGGGATAGAGAAAAGAATCAGCACCTAAGTGAACATTACGCCCTAAATAGCAACCTGCACTAATAACTGTTCCTGCACCCACTTTGACGCCTGACTCTAACACCGCATTAGCGCCAATATGAATATCCGCTCCTAAACTCACATCGTCAGCAATCACTGCACTAGGATGAATCCCAGCCGCAGGGCGATGCAGCGGATTGAAAAGAGTGACTACCCGCGCATAGGTAAGATAAGGATTTCTGCTAATCAGGGCATCGCCTTGATACTGTGCTGCTAAATCGGCAGTGAGAATTAAAGCGCCTGCTTTAGAAGTATTGAGCAAATTGAAATACTTGCGATCACGAATGTAACTGAGTTCATGGGCTTGCGCCTGTTCGATGGAAGCAACAGCTTGAATAAGTTTGTCTGCATTGCCTTGTACGGTCGTTTGCGTAGCATCGGCAAGCTCAGCGAGCGTCCAAGTTTTAGACATGACTATTCTCCGCTAGCAGGCTCTACCGATTTAGGATTAATAGATTCCGCCGGTGGGTTTGTTTGATTATTAAATTGTTGTTGTAGATAAGCTAAAACCTTATCGGTGAGATTCACCCGTGCACTCGCAACGATGTAATTACTCTCACGGAAGACAATATCAATCTGCCCTTCTGCGCGCACCGCTTCAACCGCTTGCTCAACTTGCTCTTGAACTTTCTCTAAAGCAGCATCTTTGGCAAAGCGAATTTCCTCACGCAAATCTTCTTGTTTACGACTGTAATCACGTTCTAAAGTGCGCAATTCACGCTCACGTTGAATACGTTCGGCCTCAGGTAAGGCCTCACTAGTCGCTTGTAATGCCTCTCGTGCTCGTTGTAACTCCAATTGCTCTTGCGCTAAAGCAGCCTCACGCGTAGCAAATAAGGCCTCTAAACGCTTGCCTTCTGCGGCCGCTTGCGGAGCTTGCTCTAGCACTTTCACGACATTGACGACTGCAATGCGATAAGGCGGGCTTGGATCTTCCGCCCGAACAGAACACATACTTAGAGTTAATAGTAAGCCAATCAGCGTTAAACGCAGCACAGTAAATGCCCTATCCTTGGAGCAGAACCTCCTAGAAGGAGGCGCCGATACTAAATTGTAGGCTTTGCTCTTTATCACCATTTTTTGCATTCAATGGCTTCGCATAGCTCACTTCAAAGGGACCAATAGGCGATAACCAAACCACCCCCAAGCCTGCGGAATAGCGCAATTCTGAAGATTTAAAACTATCGGTAGTATCAAATACATTGCCACCGTCGACGAACGCGCTCATCTTTACTGTTTTCACATCGGCAGCAAACGGCATGGGGAATAAAACTTCAGCAGTAGTCGTCAATAAAGCATCCCCACCTTTAGCATCTCCATTAGAATCGATAGGCCCTAAGCTGTTCTGCTCATAACCGCGTACTGAGCGAATCCCACCGGCGGTATATTTTTCAAAGAAAGGTAAACCATCTAAGCCCCCTTGTCCTTTACCGACTGCTAATTTAGCCTTTAAAGAGAAGGTGTAATCATCATTAATCGCTTTGTATATTGCGCCATCGTAAGAGAATTTAGTGTATTGCAAATCACTACCTGGTAAAGCACCTTGTACTGATAGCCGATGGCGTTGACCTTCATTTGGGAACACACTGCGGTTACGTGTATCATGTACATAGCTAAGCGTTAGCGGTAATTGCTTATATTCTAGGCCGTGTTTATCAGTAAATTCTTTGATGTGATCAGCAGGATCCTTACCTAGAATAATTTTGCGCTGTTCAGCTCCAGCAGTAAAACTTACCGAATCATTTTCACTGATCGGGAAAGCAAACTTGACATTTGCACCAAGCTTATCCGAGGCATAAGCTGAAATATCTTCAGCGGCTGCATCGTATTCATTGTAGTAAATACTGAAACCACGACTTAAGCCTTCAGGTGTATAATAAGGATTATCGTAAGAAATCAGGAAGTTACGATTCGACTCACTATTATCGATATTCACTTCTAGTTGTTTACCAGTCCCCATAAAATTATCTTGGGTGACTGCTAAATTGACTAACAAACCTTGAGATTGTGAATAACCAGCGCCAATGCGGAATTGATTTGAAGAACGCTCGCTCACAATCACATTCAGGTCAACTTGATCGGGTGTGCCTGCAACCGGCTCTGTGGTAATCCGTACATCTTCAACATAAGGTAGGCGTTGTAAACGTACCTTAGAACGTTCGACTTGCTCAGCGGCAAACCAAGAACTTTCTAATTGACGTAATTCGCGGCGATAGACCTCATCTTTAGTCCGATTGTTCCCACGAATATTAATCCTGCGCACATAAGTCCGCTTACCACTATCTACATTCAGGGTGATATTAACAATCTTCCGTGCTTCATCAATATCGGGCTTAGCACCAATTTTAGAGAAGGCATAACCTTGCTCGCCTAAATAAGTAGATAAGTTTTTGCGGCTTTCTTCCAAGGCTTTTTGCGAGAAAATATCGCCTTGACGCAATTTCATCGAATCTTGCACTTGCTGCTTAGTTAAACGCTCAACGCCAGATACATCCACCGTACCAATTTTGTATTGATCGCCTTCATTCACACTGATGGTAATGAAAACGCCTTGTTTATCCGGCGTCAGCGAGACTTGGGTAGAAACGATCTCAAAGTTCAGATAGCCACGATCACGATAGAAAGAATTCAAGGCTTCAAGATCGCCGACTAACTTTTCTTTAGCAAACTTATCCCGACTACTGAAAGCGGGAATGGAGAGAGTGCGCGCTGTTCCAGACTCTAATTGCGAGAGCAGCTCTTGTTCAGTAAACGCTTTATTGCCAATGATTTTTACTTGTTTAATGCGAGCAATACCGCCTTCTTTAACCGCGATATTGACCTTCACGCGATTATTCGCCAACGGCTCAATAGTGGTGTCAATTTTGACACCATAGTGTCCCATATTCAGATATTGAGCTTCTAATTCACGCTGCATTTTTAGCAAAGCGGCTTTATCTAGCATATCGCCCTTGCCAACATTTGCCGTCTTTAAAGCTTGTAATAATTGCTCAGTGGAAACTTTAGAATTACCAGTAACGTTGATTTCGCCTATCGCAGGACGCTCAACGACTTTAACAACTAATACATCACCTTGGCGTGCTAGTTGTACATCATCAAACAAGCCAGTTTCATATAAAGCACGAATCGCTTCAGCAGAGCGATTATCATCAAAAGCTTGCCCAACGCGTGCAGGTAAATAATTGAGCACGGTTGCCTGAGCCACACGATCTAGGCCACTCACTTGAATATCTTGCACCACAAAACTGGCAGCCCACGCTACCTGCGATGCTACTAACAAGCCGCTTACAATGGCCCAAGAAAGTGTCTGTTTTTTCATTAGTTGATTAACCGCATAATGTCGTTATACACCGCAAGCACCATGATGCATCCCACCACAGCCATGCCAAACCGAAGTCCGTATTCCTCAACGCGAGGGGACACCGGGCTGCCCTTAACAATTTCGATCACATAATACAGCAGATGCCCACCATCCAACATTGGAACGGGCAATAAATTCAATACACCTAGACTAATACTGACTACTGCCAGAAACCCTAAATAATAAGGTAAACCTGCAGAAGCGGTTTCACCTGAATATTTAGCGATGGTCACTGGGCCACTAATATTTTTTAGAGAAACCTCGCCAGTCAGCATCCGCCCCATTAATTTGAGGGTAACAATCGACATCTGCCAAGTTTTCTCAAAGCTCTTCGTGACGGAATCCACTAAGCCTAAGCGCTGTTTGAACTGTAAAGTCGGTAAGAGTTCAACCGGTACAACCTCACCAATACCTGCACCGATCTGTCCAACTTGCTTACCGTCTTTCTCTTTTAAGGCGGGCGTGACCGTAATATCACTCACACCGGTAGCACGCTCCACCTGCAAAACGATAGCTTGATTCGGATGCTGCTGAATATATTTTACAAAAGACTCAGCATTCTCTGGCTTACTGCCATCTACCTTTAAAACTTTGTCTTTAGTTTGCAAACCTGCTTTGTCTGCTGCAGAGCCAGGTATAATTTGCCCAAGCATCAAATCGAGCCGAGGCGCCCAAGGCTCCAAACCGATTTTTGAGAGCACATCATTTTCTTCTTTAAACAATGGCGTATTGCTTAAATCTAAACTGCGTTCTGCTAAATTCCCTTCTTTGGTTTCGACTTGAATCTTTATCGATTTAGTGACTAAAAACTCTTCAACGATTGTCATTGCCGTTTCTTCAAAGGTAGCAACGGGCTGCTCATTAACTTGAGTAATTTTATCGCCAGGCTGGAAACCTGCTAAAGCTGCAGGAGTATTCTTAATGGGTTTAACCAGCGGATGCATAGCTGGATTACCCGTCACACCAAATACAAAGAAATAAATAAGCACTGCTAAAATGAAATTCGCAAGGGGTCCTGCAACGACCACCGCCATGCGTGTCCAGACACTTTGACGGTTAAAGGCACGATGTAGCTCTTCAGCAGGAACTTCGCCTTCACGCTCGTCCAGCATTTTCACATAGCCCCCTAGAGGCAAAGCAGACAGTACATATTCGGTTTTATCTTTAGGCGAAACATAAGTCCATAAAGGCTTACCAAAGCCTACAGAGAAACGTAAAACTTTAACACCTAAGCGACGCGCTACCCAGAAATGACCAAATTCATGTACGGTCACTAGAATGCCGATAGTGAGTAGAAAGGCCGGAAGAATGATTAGCAAATTTTGTAGGTTCATAATTTTCTATTATTTTTTATCCAGGATGATGAAGCGCTGCGGCTTACCTCATCCTGAATAATTATATCCTCTAAGTGCACAGGAGTACCTGTATCTGCTAATTTCATCACATCGCTGATCAAACGTGGAATATCCATGAAACCCATACGTCGTTCTAGGAAAGCCTGTACAGCTATTTCATTCGCGGCATTTAAAGCAATAGTCGCAAAACCTCCGCGTGCATGTGCTTCATAAGCCAAGGGCAAACAAGGAAAACGTTGCAAATCAGGTTGCTCAAAGTCCAAACGGGCAACTTTAAATAAATCTAAAGCAGCAACACCCGACTCTAAACGCTCAGGCCAGCCCAAAGCATAAGCAATCGGGGTGCGCATATCAGGATTACCTAATTGCGCTAGTACTGAGCCGTCAGTATAAGCCACCATCGAATGAATCGTACTTTGCGGATGCACCACCACTTCAATCCGTTCTAAAGGGGTAGCGAATAACCAGCTGGCTTCAATGACTTCTAGACCTTTATTCATCAGGGTGGCTGAATCGACCGAAATTTTCTGCCCCATTGACCAATTAGGATGCGCGACCGCTTGTTCAGGTGTAACTGTAGATAAGTCGGCTAAGGCACGCTGGCGAAATGGGCCACCCGAAGCAGTTAAAAGAATCCGCTCAACGCCTTGTTGACCTTGTGCAGGTAAGCATTGAAAAATCGCATTATGCTCGCTATCAATCGGCAAAAGCTCAGCTTGATGTTCACGCACTGCATCCATGAATAGCTGGCCGGACATCACTAAGGCTTCTTTATTTGCCAGTAACACACGCTTACCTGCCCGTGCCGCAGCTAAAGCTGGCAATAAGCCTGCTGCGCCAACAATCGCAGCCATTACATAATCCGTCTCAGGCGCAGCAGCTACTTGCTCTAAAGCAGCTTTACCAGCTAAAACTTCAGTTACACAATCAACTGTTTTTAAACGCCTAGCTAGCAGTTCTGCCGCTTGTTCATTGAGCATTACTGCATAGCGCGGTTGGCAAGCTAGACACTGCTCAAACAGGCTCTCAACATTGTGGTTCGCAGTTAGGGCAAACACTTTAAAGCGTTCAGGGTGACGTTGGACTACATCTAGGGTACTCACCCCAATGCTGCCTGTAGAACCTAAAATCGTTAGTGCTTTTAAACTCATCGTTTACAGTTTGCCTATAACAAAAAGCCCAAGTGCCAAAATCGGAATAGCTGCTACCAAGCTATCAATTCGATCTAAAATACCACCATGCCCAGGTAACAAACTGCCACTATCTTTAGCACCCGCCTGACGCTTAATTAAACTTTCAAACAGATCGCCTGCAATCGACATCACAACGGCTAACATGGAAAACAATACAAAGACCAAGCCACTGCCAAAACGTAAATCAGTATAAATCGCGCAAATGCAAGCCCAAACAAAAGTCACCACTAAAGCTCCCCAAGCGCCCTCACGGGTTTTTCCTGGACTTAAGCTGGGAGCTAGCTTAACTTTGCCAAAGCGCTTTCCAGAAAAATAAGCGGCAATATCCGCAAAAGCCACTAGGCTAATCACATAAAATACATAGCCGTAATGCAAATCATGCAAGTAAACTAAGGTGTACCAAGCCGGAAGCAATACTAGAGCGCAAAGTAATCGTAATAACCAAGGCTTGCTTTTGTAATAAGTTGTATCGGGTTGATAACGGCGTAACAGATATAAGATAAAGCCCCAAGTGACTAAGCTCAGTAATAAAATTGGCAATAAAGGTGGAGCAATAAAGTAGATTAGCTCAGCAAGCACCACACTGCCCAGTACCGCAACCATGCGCCGCTGTTTATCTGCAAAACCCGTTAGATTCGCCCACTCCCAAGTACCAATACCAACCATCAATATGAGGGCAAGTTGATCAAAAACAGGATTGGGAAGCAGGAAAATGGCGAGGGAGACAAAAACAGCAAGAATGATGCCTGTAATAATACGCTGTTTAAGCATGAACATCCCCTTGCTGATTTTGGATTTGCTCGCTGGTCATACCGAAACGGCGCTGCCGACTCGCATAAGCATTAAAGGCTTCTTGCAAAGCTTGCTCATCAAATTCTGGCCATAATTTATCCGTGAAATACAGCTCAGTATAAGCCAGTTGCCACAGGAGAAAATTACTAATCCGCTGTTCCCCACCGGTGCGGATAAATAAATCTGGCTCAGGCAAACCAAAGGTAGCGATCTCTTGATTTAAAGCTTGCTCAGTGAGTTCTTGGGCACTTAACTCGCCACTTGCCAGCTTTGCTGCAAGCTTCTGGGTGGCTTGGAGAATATCCCAACGCCCACCGTAATTAGCAGCAATTAATAACACCATCCCTGTACAATGACCGGTTTGCTGCTCAACAGCTGCAATTTTTTCTTGTAGAGAGGCGGAAAAAGCGGAGCGATCACCAATAAAGCGCATGCTCACATTATGTCGAATTAAACCTGCCGTCTCACGCTCTAGAACCAACATAAAGAGCGACATTAAGCCACTTACCTCTTCTAGAGGGCGCTTCCAATTTTCACTGCTGAAAGCAAATAAGGTCAGGCACTCAACCCCTGCTACATTACAAGCACGAATGACTTTACGGACTGATTCAACACCTCGTTGATGTCCAATGAGGCGAGGCATAAAGCGTGCTTTTGCCCAACGCCCATTGCCGTCCATGACGATGGCGACATGCCGCGGAACGGCTTTGTTTTCAGCTTGCATGTGCCCACTCCAAGGCCATTAAATAGCCATCAGATCCTTTTCTTTCTTTTCGAAAACCGCTTCTACTTCTTTGATATATTTGTCAGTGAGCTTTTGCACACTGTCTTCAGCGCGGCGTTCTTCATCCTCAGAAATCGTTTTATCTTTTTCTAAAGCCTTTAATTCGCCATTGGCATCACGCCGAATATTCCGAATAGCTACCCGCGCACCTTCCGCTTCATTTTTAACAATCTTCACCAAGTCGCGCCGCCGCTCTTCAGTTAAAGCAGGCACTGGTACACGAATCACCGTACCAGCAACCGCTGGATTTAAACCCAAATCAGACTTAAGAATCGCCTTTTCAATCACTGCTACCATGGGTTTCTCCCAAGGGGTAATGCTTAAAGTGCGCGCATCTTCGATGGCAATATTTGCAACTTGGCTTAAAGCAGTGGGTGTGCCGTAATAATCCACTGAAACATGATCCAACAAGCTAGGATGAGCACGACCAGTTCGGATTTTAGTTAATTCGTTTTTCAGAGCTTCAATACTTTTTTGCATGCGGGTTTCCGCACTTTTCATAATATCGCTAATCATTCTTTAAACCTCTACTAAGGTACCCACAGGCTCACCACGCACAATCGCATGTAAAGCACCTGCAGCAAACATATCAAAGACTCGCAATGGTAAGCGATTATCACGGCACATGACCATTGCGGTTAAATCCATCACGCCCAGTTGCTGGGTAATCGCCTGGTTGAAACTTAAACGTTCATAACGCGTTGCGTTCGGATTCTTTTTCGGGTCAGCAGTATAAATACCATCGACTTTAGTGGCTTTCAGTAATAAATCCGCCTCTAATTCTACTGCGCGCAAACTCGCAGCGGTATCCGTGGTAAAGAAAGGATTACCTGTACCAGCTGCACAAATCACTACCTCATCTTGCTCTAAATAACGACGAGCTTGATGGGCTGAATAAGCTTCACCAACTTGGGCAATCGCTAAAGCCGGCATGACTCGACAAGCTCCACCGAGCTGCTCGATTTGATCTTGCATAGCCAAGGCATTCATCACAGTCGCAAGCATACCCATTTGATCGCCACGCACCCGATCCATCCCCGCAGCGGCTAGAGTAGCACCGCGAAATAGATTGCCACCGCCAATCACTAAGGCAACTTGTACACCCAGTGCGCGTACCTCTAAAACTTCTGTAGCCACTCGTTTTAAAATAGCGGGATCGATCCCTGAGTCGAGATCACCCATTAAAGCTTCGCCGCTAAGCTTAAGGAGGATACGGCGTGGTGTTGTGTTCATGCTGAAACTTTCCAGAACTCAAGATGGCGTACTTTATACAGATGAAAAGAAAAAGGGGCAACCATGTTGCCCCTTCTCTTGCACACTTAAAGCGCGTTTTAGCCTGCTTGTCGAGCTTGGGCCGCAACTTCTTCTGCAAAGTTCTCTTGCTTCTTCTCGATACCTTCACCCGCTTCAAAGCGGACAAAGCTAGTGACCGCAGCACCTTTGTTTTTCAACAATTGCGCAACGGTTACAGAAGGATCTTTCACGAAAGCTTGGCCTAATAAGGTCAGCTCTGCTAAGAACTTACGCATTTTGCCTTCTAACATTTTCTCAGCGATTTCGCGTGGCTTGCCAGTTTGCATCACGATATCCAATTGAATATCGCGCTCACGCGCCACACGCTCAGCTGGAACGCTAGACTCATCTAAGCCAGCGGGGTTATTAGCCGCTACGTGCATCGCTAAATCTTTACCTAACTCAGCCTCTGAGCCAGTGGTAACGATGGCTACACCAATCTTATTGTTGCTGTGCAAATAAGTTGAAATGCTGCCAGCACCGGCTTCAACGAGTTGCGCACGACGAACTTGAATGTTTTCACCGATTTTAGCTACTAAAGCAGCACGCGCTTCTTCTACAGTTTGGCCACTTGCTAATTTCACATCAGCCAAAGCTGCTGCATCAGTCACACCACTCGCTAATACAGCCTCTGCCACTGACTCAGCAAAACCAACAAAGTTGGAATCTTTAGCGACGAAGTCAGTTTCACTATTGACTTCAACTAAAGAGGCTTGCTTTTGATCAGCACTTAACTTAATGACCACACGGCCTTCAGCAGCGATACGGCCTGATTTCTTTTCAGCTTTTAATGCACCTGATTTGCGCATTAAATCGATGGCTGCTTCCATGTCACCATGGGTTTCAGTCAGTGCTTTTTTGCACTCCATCATGCCTGCGCCAGTACGCTCACGCAGGTCTTTTACCATTGCCGCAGTAATTGACATTACTAGACTCCTAAATTCGAGAACTCAATTCAATCGCTAAGCTGGATTAGGCTTCGTCTGCACTATCGTCAGCTTCTGGAGCAACCGCAACTTCTTCCACCTCTTCTTCAGCTGGCTCAGATAAATCTACGCCAGAGACTGCAGCAGAAGCATGGCCTTCTTTTACTGCATCAGCAGCAGCTGATACATATAGTTGAATGGCACGAATCGCATCATCATTACCAGGGATCACATAATCCACGTCTTTCAGTGAGTTATTAGTGTCCACGACGCCAATGACGGGGATACCCAGTTTTTTAGCTTCTTGAATAGCAATTTTTTCATAGCCTACGTCGATGACGAAAATCGCATCCGGTAAGCCTTTCATTTCTTTAATACCGCCGAGGCTACGCTCTAACTTTTCTTGCTCACGCTTCAGCATCAGCACTTCTTTCTTGTTTAAGCGCTCAATGCTGCCGTCTTCGGCCATTTTCTCTAACTCTTTCAAACGACGAATCGATTGTTTCACCGTTTTGAAGTTAGTCAACATACCGCCTAACCAGCGATAGTTTACATAAGGCATTTTGCAAGATTGCGCAGCTTCACGGACTGCATCACGTGCAGAACGCTTAGTACCTACGAACATAATCCGCCCACCACGTGAAGCCAATTTGCCAACGAAATTCATGGCATCATTGAACATCGGTAAGGTTTGTTCGAGGTTAACAATATGAATTTTATTGCGTTCGCCGAAAATGTACTGGCCCATTTTTGGATTCCAGTAACGAGTTTGGTGACCAAAATGGACACCGGCTTCCAGCATTTGACGCATGGTAACTTTAGGCATTGTAAATCTCCTGATTTGGGTTACGCCTCCACGTATCCCAAACTGCTTACTTAAGTTTTCTGCTTTACGCTAAACTTAAGCACCCTTGCAGCCTGTGCCGATACGTGTGTGGATTAAAATAATTACAAGTAAAAAATAATCTTGTTTGCCAAAAAGGCGTGCGCTTTATACCATGATTCGCTTTTAAGTGCTACTTTGGAATTCAGAACAGATGGCTATCTCGATAAAAACACCAGAAGAAATTGAAAAAATGCGCATTGCAGGCCGTCTAGCAGCCGAGGTGCTGGCCATGATTGAGCCACACGTAAAGCCCGGCGTTACCACTAATGAGTTAAATAATCTTTGTCATGACTATATTGTCAATGTACAAAACGCCATTCCAGCCCCTTTGAACTATGGAACTCCTCCTTTCCCAAAATCCATTTGCACCTCGGTTAATCACCAGATTTGTCATGGCATTCCCAGTGATAAAGTCTTAAAAAAAGGTGACTGCTTAAATATTGACATTACCGTGATTAAAGATGGCTATCACGGTGATACGAGTAAAATGTTCCATATTGGTGCTCCAACTATCCCCGGAGCGCGTTTAGCTGAAGTCACTCAAGAATGTATGTACTTAGGCATTTTAACCGTGAAGCCGGGGGCAACTTTAGGGGATATTGGCGCAGCCATTCAGCAGCATGCAGAGAAAAACTACTACTCAGTTGTGCGTGAATTTTGTGGACATGGGATTGGTGCGAAATTCCATGAAGAGCCGCAAATTCTGCATTATGGCAAAGCCGGCAAAGGTGACGTTATTCAGGCAGGCATGATTTTCACGATTGAGCCAATGATTAACCAAGGAAAGGCTGATTTAAAAATCTTGCCGGATCAATGGACTGCAGTAACCAAAGACCACAAGCTTTCAGCGCAATGGGAACATACCGTTCTTGTCACTGACACAGGTTTTGAAATTCTTACCCTCCGCCCTGAAGAAGCCGGTTGGTATGAGCGTCTGCAGGCAAAACTCAAGTTAAAATGAATACCGATACACGACTCAATCCCTTACTGGATCACTACCAAGAATTTAAAACCAGCAAGACTCAACCTTTAAAGCCTAGTGACTATGCGCAGTTTCTAAAAGAAGCGCGGAAACGCCTGGCCGGGTATTTTTTGGAAAAATACCCAATCCGTTCCCTGCTTTACTATCACGCCGGTTTATTGGATGTGATCTTGCAAGAAATTTGGCAGCAAACAGGCTTTAGCGTGTCTGAAGGCTCTTTAATTGCAGTTGGAGGCTATGGGCGTAAAGAGCTGCATCCTGCATCCGATGTGGACTTATTGATCCTGCTGCATCAAACACCGGATTTAGTGGCTCAAGAACGTATCTCAGCATTTCTAACCTTCTTATGGGATATGGGGATTGAGGTTGGGCATAGTGTGCGTACCTTGGACGAATGCCTGCAAACCGCACGCACCGACCTAACCGTGATTACGAATCTGATCGAGGCACGTTTACTAGCGGGTAGCCGTGATCTCTATCACCAAATGCGTGCCGGAGTTAGCCCCGAAAATATGTGGGATAGCCGCAGCTTTTTCTTAGCTAAATTAAATGAGCAAAAAGCCCGCTATCTGCGCTTTGGCGACACCGCCTATCGAGTTGAACCGAACCTAAAAGAAGGCCCCGGTGGTTTACGCGATATCCACATGATTGGTTGGATTATTGAGCGCGAGTACGGGCAATTATCTTTATCTGAATTGCATGAGCAGCGTTTATTAGATCAAAGTGAATATGAATGCTTGCGTGAGGGACGTGCTTTCCTCTGGAGCATTCGCTTTGTCCTGCATACGATTACTGGACGCAAGGAAGATCGCTTACTCTTCGACTATCAACACACCCTCGCTAAAACTTTTGGTTATGAGGCGGAACAACGCAATGAAGCAGTCGAAGCTTTCATGCAACGCTATTACAAAACCATAACAGAGCTTGAACGTCTCACTGACGTACTAATGGGGGTACTGCGCGTCAAGCTAGAAATCGATGAGCAGCCCCAGCCTATTATGGTAGGCGAGTGGTATGAAAAGCGTGGCAATCTCTTAGCGGTCAACTCACCAGACACCTTTACCCTCTACCCCACCGCTTTATTAGAAATTTTCTTATTCCTACAGAATACGCCAGGGGTGACTGGTTTAGCTCCAGAAACCATTCGCTTAATGCGCAGTAATTTGCATCGGATTGACAGTGGTTTCCGCCAACAAATTTGGCATCGGCAAATCTTTATGCAAATTCTGCGTCAAAATAGCGGGATTACCTTTGTGCTGCGCTTAATGAATCGCTATGGGATTTTAGCGGTGTATCTGCCCGCTTTTGCAAATATTGTTGGGCGGATGCAGTATGACCTGTTCCATGCCTACACCGTCGATGAGCATACTCTGTTTGTCATCAGCAATGTCCGTCGTTATAGCACTGAAAAAGGCGCTACTGAATTTCCTATGTGTAGCGAAATTTTCAAGCGCCTGCAAAAACCGGAAATTCTCTATCTAGCTGCATTGTTTCATGATATTGCCAAAGGGCGCGGTGGGGATCACTCTGAATTAGGTTCAGTCGATGCTTATGAATTTTGCCGTGAGCATGGCTTAAATGTACATGATGCCTCACTAGTGAGTTGGCTAGTCCAAAAACATTTGTTGATGAGCGTCACTGCCCAACGTAAAGACATCAGTGATCCTGCGGTTGTCCAAGAATTTGCTGAACAGATCATTGCACAGAATCGCTTAGACTATTTATTCCTACTGACAATTGCTGATATTAAAGGCACTAATCCGAAGTTGTGGAACAGTTGGAAGCGCTCACTGTTAACTGAACTGTATTTAAGTACGCGCAACCTGCTCAACCAGCGCTTACCTGCCTCAGAAAAATCCGCATCCATCATTGCGCAAAAACGTAACTCTGCTTTAGAACATTTAGGCCAAGCAGGCTTTAGTGAAGAGGCCTGTATTAACTTATGGAAAAGCTTGGGTGAGGATTATTTATTGCAGCATTCAGTCGAATCGATTTGCTGGCACGCTCAATATATTCTGACTTCCAAGCCGGAAGATTTTCCAATAGTAAAAATGCGCTCTACCATTTCGGGCAGTAGCAATATTATTTTTATCTACAGTACCGATTCGCCAGACCTGTTCACACGGGTGGTATCCACCTTAGAGCAACTCAATCTGAATATCGTCCAAGCACGGATTGTGTCAATGGAAGAAAATGGCTTTGATCTCTATACCCTGCACATTCTAGGGCCAGACAATAAGATCGTTGATGATCTGTCTGATCAAGAACATATTGTGGAAGTCATACAGCGCAATCTGCGCCGTGAGCAATTTCATGCTCGCCAACATCGGACACCGCGGATTTTGCGTAATTTTGATGTGCCCACGCGTATTCAATTCCGCCAGCAAACTGATAAGCAACTCACCATCATGGAAGTCAGTACAGGGGATATGCCGGGTCTCCTATCACGCGTGGGTGAGGCGCTCGATCAGGCTGGAGTGAGGGTACACAATGCGCGCATTACTACTTTAGGTGAACAAGCTGAGGATATTTTCTATATTACCACCCGTGATGATGAAACGATGATTACTGACCCAGCCATGCAAACCAGCATTAGCAACTCGTTAGTAGCAGCCCTAAGAATTTAATTAACTTACACGTTGTAATCCGATTTGCGGATCACTCCTGGCTAGCCTATATACATTAACAAGCACTTGTTGGAGTGCTTGTTCCCACCCTTAGGCATCGTTTAGGAGAGTCACTATGCTAGACAAATTGAAAGAAAAAGCAGCGGAATTATTACAGGACGCCAAAGAAGGCGCTGAAGAACTGTATGATACAGTTGCAGATAAAGCCTCCGATTTACTTGATAGTTTGAGTGACAGTGCAGATAAGGCTAGCGACCAAGCTGCTGATCTAGCCGATGCTGCCCAAGAAAAAGCGACCGATGTTGTGGAAGGTGCTAAAGACCTGGCTGCGGACGCAGTTGATGCGACCAAAGAAGCTGCTAGTGATTTAGC